>FUFK010040310.1_pt1 | contig 88977 bp, 78 predicted proteins | sample 1021851 | NCBI WGS metagenome assembly FUFK01 (sample SAMEA51879418, study PRJEB19060) | metagenome
CCNTGGTCAACGTGTCCGATGGTGCCGACGTTGACGTGGGGCTTGTTGCGTTCAAACTTGGCCTTTGCCATGAGTGTATCCTTTTTTATTGGGGTAAGCTTCTAGGTCTATAATTATGAGATAACTCATATAAAACGACTAAGATAATGCTGACCACATTGAAATAAATNTTTAGAGGTGCACTTAGTGTGCAGATATTATAAGAAAATNACNNCCAATAACAAGTCTTTTAACTAATTATTGGTGTATTTCTAATAACTGTATATCTATAACAGTATAGAGGTCTTATATATAAGGGCGCTCTATACTGTCGTAAGCAAGCTAATTACTCGTCATCATTAGAGTTGAACTTAGAGATGATTTCAGCAGCAACAGACTTTGGAATTTCCGCGTACTTTTGGAATTCCATTGAGTAAGTCGCGCGGCCTTGTGACATTGAGCGCATTTGCGTAGCATAACCAAACATCTCAGCTAATGGTACTTCAGCACGGATCTGCTTAGTACCACCAGGCAGATCTTCCATGCCTTGAACCATACCACGGCGACGGTTTAAATCNCCCATGATGTCGCCCATGTAGTCTTCTGGCGTCTCAACTTCAACTTTCATGACTGGCTCTAGTAGCGCAGGGTTTGCTGCCATAAAGCCTTTTTTGAANGCCATAGAACCTGCCATTTTGAATGACAATTCATCAGAGTCAACGTCATGGTATGAACCATCGTATAACGTTGCTTTTACGCCAACCACTGGGTAGCCAGCAAGNACGCCGTTTTGCATACGTTCTTGGATACCTTTGTCGACCGCACCGTGATACTCTTTTGGTACCACACCACCAACAATTTCTTCGGCGAATTCGTACTCAACATCACCTGCTGGATCAAGTGGCTCAAGACGTAACCAAACGTGACCGAATTTACCACGACCACCAGTCTGACGAACGAACTTGCCTTCTTGTTCGACAGTTTCACGAATCGTTTCGCGATAAGCAACTTGCGGTGCACCGATGTTGGCTTCAACATTGAATTCACGCTTCATACGGTCAACCAAGATCTCTAAGTGAAGCTCACCCATACCACTNATGATAGTCTGGCCAGACTCTTCGTCAGTATGTACACGGAACGACGGATCTTCTTTTGCCAAGCGGCCTAGAGCGATTGACATTTTTTCTTGGTCNGCTTTAGTCTTTGGCTCAACAGCAAGGCTGATAACTGGATCTGGGAATTCCATACGCTCAAGCGTAATAACGTTTTGCTCATCACATAACGTGTCACCAGTACCAACGTCTTTCATACCGACTAGAGCGGCGATGTCACCAGAGCGGATCTCTTGTAGCTCTTCTTGCGAGTTAGCATGCATCTCAACNATACGGCCGATACGCTCACGCTTCATCTTAACCGGGTTATAAACACTAGCTACCCTGCTGCATAACGCCTGAGTAAACACGAACGAAGGTTAAGTTACCAACGAACTTGTCATTCATGATCTTAAACGCTAGTGCGGCAAACGGCTGATCATCAGACGCTTCGCGGAAGCCTTCAGACTCTTCTTTATCATCAAGAATACCGCGGATTGCTGGTACATCATGCGGCGCAGGCATATAACGAATAACTGCGTCTAGCATTTTTTGGACGCCTTTGTTTTTAAAGGCAGTACCACAAAGCATTGGGATGATTTCGTTAGCGATAGTACGCTCACGAATAGCGTTATGAATCTCATCTTCAGACAGCTCGCCGTCTTCTAGGTATTTATTCATAAGTTCTTCAGAAGCTTCAGCGGCAGTCTCAACCAACATCTCGCGATATTCTTCTGCTTTAGCTTGCAGCTCGCTTGGGATCTCACGCTCTTCAAACGTCATACCCTGAGTTTCAGTATCCCAGTATATTGCTTTCATTGTCACTAAATCGATGACACCTTCGAAATCTTCTTCTTTACCAATTGGAATAACAACGGGTACTGGGTTACCACCCAGACGAGTNTTNACNTGNTCNACAGCACGATAAAANTCAGCACCAACNCGNTCCATCTTATTNACNAANGCTAGACGTGGTACTTTGTACTTGTTCGCCTGACGCCAGACAGTCTCAGACTGTGGCTGTACGCCACCAACGGCACAATAAACCATACAAGCCCCATCAAGGACACGCATAGAACGCTCAACTTCAATGGTGAAGTCAACGTGACCTGGGGTATCGATAATGTTGATGCGATGTTCATCAAACTGTTGATCCATACCTTTCCAGAAACAAGTCGTCGCAGCTGAGGTAATCGTGATACCACGCTCCTGCTCTTGTTCCATCCAGTCCATAGTTGCGCCACCATCATGAACTTCACCGAGTTGGTGGTTTTTACCAGTATAGAATAAAATACGCTCAGTCGTGGTAGTCTTACCAGCGTCAATATGCGCTGAGATACCAATATTACGATAGCGCTTTAAGGGAGTTTTACGAGCCATAGTATTTTCCTAGGGAAATTCGTGTATGAATTAAGGTGTTGTGTCTCTACCCCATACTCTGTAACAAAGCCGTCAACTTTATAGTATGACTTACTGATTATTGGACCTGATACGGACAAACAAGAGCAAATACTAAGAATATAGTGGTATAAATTTTGGGATACTCTTTAGTAAGAACCAGCTAGGAGTAGACCTATAAAGATGCCTATATAAAGAAATATCTTGATAGATGTCCGCCACCTNGAGNCTTTAGCAGTATAAAGCTAAGTATAATAAGCTTAGCGGTATGCCACTAAATAACCGTTAACGATGGCGACAATCAATAGAATAAAACAATTATAAGAATATCGCTTAGAAGCGGTAATGCGAGAACGCTTTGTTGGCATCAGCCATACGGTGAACTTCATCACGCTTCTTCATAGCATTACCTTTACCTTCTGAGGCATCGCTTAGCTCACCGGCAAGGCGCAAAGCCATAGATTTTTCAGAACGCTTAGCAGCGGCTTCCGCTAACCAACGCATAGCCAAGGCAGTACGACGGGAGGGGCGTACTTCCATTGGTACTTGGTAGGTTGCACCACCAACACGGCGAGCTTTTACTTCGACCATTGGGCGAACGTTTTCTAGCACTTCTTCGAAGAAAGATACTGGATCTTCGATGTTACGCTTTTCGCTTACCGTCTCAAGAGCACCATATACGATACGCTCAGCAGTAGATTTTTTACCATCGTTCATCACGTGGTTGATGAATTTGGCGATAGTTTGGCTACCAAACTTAGGATCCGGTAGGATCTCACGGGTAGCTACGACGCGACGTCTTGGCATAATAAATTTCCTTGTCTTCAGGAGAGTCTGACATTCATAATCTCAAGCTGCATCTATAAGAGCAGAGCTATCCATTATCAGTCAGCCTTACTGCATAGTGGTATGTTTAATAGCAAAATCACTGAGTGAGTTTTGTCTAGTAACACCAAACCTATGCACAGTTAAATGGGTAATGCAAAAAGCTCAGCTTATATTAAGCTTTTGGCTTTTTGGCACCGTACTTAGAACGACCTTGCTTACGGTCTTTTACGCCTGCGCAGTCAAGTGCACCGCGAACGGTGTGATAACGTACACCTGGTAGATCTTTTACACGACCACCACGGATAAGCACAACGCTGTGCTCTTGTAGGTTATGACCTTCGCCGCCGATATAGCTTGATACTTCATAACCTGAAGTTAAGCGAACACGGCATACTTTACGCATAGCTGAGTTAGGTTTTTTTGGTGTAGTCGTATAAACACGAGTACATACACCGCGGCGCTGTGGGCACGCTTGCAACGCAGGAACTTTTGACTTTTCCTTGATGGTTTTGCGACCCTTACGAATCAATTGGTTAGTTGTTGCCATAAGGCATCCTTCTCCCGTTTGGTATAAAACAAAAAAATGGGCCAATCTGCCGAGCAATCCACGATAATCGCGAATATTGGCAGTACCCATTTTTAGGACAGTATATTATAAAGAGTTGTTGCTGCTATTTCAACTACTTATCAGCGATTTCACTTTACAACTATTCTTGAATGTGCAATAAGTCTTTAGGGCGTGTTGAACATTCGACCGTGGCACTGACAGAGACTATTTTTTAGGCGATTTGCAGATAAAAATGGTAAGTTTAGTCATTCTAAGCGTCTATTTTTATCAATAAAGCGGCAAAAAATAGTCCTGTCCCTATTGTTGTCGTGAGGGCTGATGCTAAAATCGCCCTAGTCGTTGCGACTGTTTAAATAAAATCAGCTAGCCAATGCAATAAGCATTACCTGCAATTTTAACGACGACTAGAACACAGCTTTGATAAACTAGTAGCGATCAGCAGTGCGCATTTGTGAATGTTCAACACGCCCTAACCTGTAATAAGCTAAATTAACTTGTCCATACTAAATGGCGATACTGAGCTATTTTTCAAGAGCGGTAACGATATTATCAACCATATCCTACCTNTAGCCCTTTTATTCATCAGTATCGCCTTTTGGCTTAGTGTCTGTTTTAGCACCTACATGAATCTGCTAAAGCTACTTATTGGCTTGAGCTTGTTGCTTATCTTGCTTAGTCTCATCGCTCTTGGCATTATTATCAGTTTTTTTATCATCTNCANCGCTCTTATCGTTAGTTTGCTTGTTATCGTCTGACGTCTTAGCAGATTTTTTGTCGCTTTGCTTATCTTGCTCAGTCTTGTCTTTTTTATTGCTATCAGAGGTTTCAACTTTAGCTTCGCTGCCACTGTCATCGGTAATAGCCTTATTAGCAAGCTTAGGTTCAGGCCCAAAGGTCGCTTGTGCTACGCCAATGACTTCGTCAATTAAGCTACTGTTATAACGCATACCAACAATGACAGCAGTCGCTGGCAAAAAGCGGCGCAACCAAGATAGATTAATTTGATCTAAATCGATACCCACTTGTCCGGCGATATTATCGACTTGTTCGGCGTAGTAATTGACGTTTTTATTTTTTAGACCTAAGTTTTGCAGCTCGTTATGCAAACCGCGGCTTTGTGCATTATCAAGTAACTGTTTACCTACGCCAATACCTGCAAGCAGAGCCTGCTTTTCTTGCATTTTACTCAGATCGGCTGCAGAGAGTAGCTCATAAGCCATCTTTACCCCTTGCTTGCCAGTCAACGGCTTATCATAAACGGCAGCGAGCTGATACACGGTGCGTAGTGATACTAATAATAGCCATAAAGTATCGGCGAGCAAACCTGGCAGACCTGCAAGACCAGTAATACCGCCTAATGTCGCTAAAGCACGGTTTTGGTTAGCGATATCAGTGGCAAGTGCGTAGCGCTGCTCCTCATCTAAGCTCGATATATCCGCAAAACGATGCTCGTTGGGTAGATCTAAATGACTCCAACTAGCAGCAAGGTTGGCAATTTGTGCAAAGGCGCTATCGATAGTTGATTGAAAAAGACTATTAGGCACTATCTTTTTGGCATACTTACCATAAGTGGCAAAACGCGTACCGATCAGCTGCTGGGTGGCCTTTAGTGTCTGCTCACGAAATAGGTCTTGCTGATAATCTTCATCACCTAAATTAACGGCTTTATATTGACGCGGCTTGCCTGCCTTGGCGTTCGCGCTATCGATAAAAGCGCCCATACGCTCAAGATTATCACGAGTGAAATGACCGATAGTACTGATACCTTTAGAGAGGGTGTTACGCTTTGCCATAGTTATGTCCTTAAATTGACAGGGTTAGTAAGCAGAATGTTATTGTTAGCACCTATTATTTTATAGGGTAAGTGCTCTATATTTTGAGCTTTTATAGCTTAACCTTTAATAAGCTTGTAAATTAAAAGATTAGAGGCTTTACTACAGTTACATTTATTAGAGTAGCTAATTCTCATAATGGCTGTCAGTGTGAACAATGTTATTGAGAACATAAAGTTTGTATCTTCTGCTGTCTGTTAACGACTTTATAGTAGGTCATAATCAATAACTAACAATGATCTTAACAAAGCTGACCAGTTTGAGTTTTAACGTCTGACAATTCACTATTAATCAAACATACTTATCAGTCAGTAAAATATATTGCATATCTTGTGCATCATTATAGTCGGAACTAAGGTATCATTGTATGACTTTATCTGAGGTTCAGATTGGGTTAGATTGTGAATAATCTAGCTGACAAATAGTCTTGTACAACCGATCTGAAAATCGTAAAAACACCATTATTACAAGGAATAGAATATGCGCCGAGTGGTTATTACAGGAGCTGGGATCGTCTCTTGCATCGGTCACGATTTGGCTCGCGTTACTCAGTCTCTAAAAGAAGGACAATCTGGTATCACCTTCAATGAGTCCTATGCCGAGCATGGATTTAAGTCGCAAGTGAGCGGTAGTATCGACAAAACGGCATTAGATACCGCCAAGATCGATCGTAAGCTCAAGCGCTTTTTTAGCGATGCTAGCCTCTATGCTTATGTCAGCGCCTTAGACGCTATCGAGCAATCAGGCTTATCTCTTGAGACGATTAATAACAATCCGCGTGTGGCCTTAGTCGCCAGCTCAGGTGGCGCCTCGACCGAGAGTATCGTCAACGCAGTAGAGGCCATGCGCGAAAAAGGTCTGCGCGGTGTTGGCGCTATGGCAGTACCCAAAACGATGGGCAGCTCAGTCTCCGCGGCATTAGCAACTGGCNTGAAGATTCAAGGTGTCTCCTACTCTCTTACCTCTGCTTGCGCCACCTCAACGCACTGTATCGGTCATGCCGCTGAGCTCATTCAGCTCGGCAAAGCAGATGTGGTGCTTGCAGGCGGTAGTGAGGCGGAGCACTGGACGCAGTCTTGTATGTTCGATGCGATGGGCGCAGTTAGCACCCAGTATAACGATACACCAAAGCTGGCTTCTCGTGCTTATGACAAAGACCGTGATGGCTTTGTGATAGCGGCAGGCGGCGCGATGCTAGTGGTTGAGAGCCTTGAGCACGCTGAGGCACGCGGCGCTCATATCTTAGCCGAGATCGTCGGTTATGGCGCAAGCTCCGATGGAGCGCAGATGGTCGCGCCTAGCGGTGAGGGTGCGGTACGCTGCATGCAACAAGCGCTGAATGACGCAGGTTTAGAGAGCGTCGATTATATCAATACTCATGGTACGAGCACGCCGCTAGGGGATATCACTGAACTGCAAGCTATCGCCAAAGTATTCGGTGGCGATATCAGTCAAGTCCCGCCGATAAGCTCTACTAAATCCATGACCGGTCATAGCTTAGGCGCAGTCGGCGCGCAAGAGCTGATTTACTGCTTGTTGATGCTGAAAGAAGGCTTTATCGCCCCAAGCATCAATGTCGACACTCTAGATGAAGACGCTACTGGTTTCGATATCGTCACCCAAAAGCGTGAAACCAAGCTCAAGACATTGATGAGTAATAGCTTCGGTTTTGGCGGTACCAATGCAACTTTGATTATTAAAGAATTTACTGCTTAATTTATGAGTACTGAACACCCTACAATCAATGCAGCGCCCAATGAGACGCCAGCTATGTTTAATCATAGCTGGCGTTTTGGCGACTTGTGTGCCGCAGAGTTACTGCCTGTACTACANCAGCATCTAATAGCCAAAGACAGCGCGGCAAACTGGCAACTGGTTTGGCTCGATAATGACGACGAGCCAGTCATCGGTCTACTACCTAAAGTCAGCTGGCAGCTTTATTTTGCGCCAGATTCGCAAGCAACTTATCAGCTGATGCAAACGTTTCGCGACGATTCTATGACGTCAACTGTAGCAAACATCACTTATGAGGCTTGGCAACAGCAGCTCATCGATTATTGCAGAGATTATGAGAAAGTGGAAAAAAGGCGAAAAAAAGTAGCGCAAACTACGTCAAGCTCGCCGCGCTATCATCATGGCCTCATTGGATTTATCGGTTATGACATCGCCGCGCAGCACTTAAGCCCAGCGGTCACTATGACAAATGCTGAGTCGCCGCTTGCTGCACTCGGTCATTATGATATCTATTTAACTAGAAATGTAGACAACAATATAAACAACAAAGCTAATGGGACAATCTGGTCGCTAAGCTGCAAATCGACTGACAACTCAGACAAGGCAATAAAGGACAACCACTTAGAGCAGCTCGTCTCTTATCTTAATGCTTTAGAGCATAAGCTTACTGAACATGGTCAAGCGGAGACCTTATCTGAGCACAAAGAGTTGAGTCAGCTGTATCCGCTATTAACCCCTTTAAAGCTGACACCTCAGTGGCAAAAAAGTGACTATAAACAAGCGTTTGCGCAAACCCAGCACTACCTGCAGCAAGGCGACTGTTATCAAATCAATCTGACCCAAGCTTGGCAAGGGCAGTTAGCATCTTCGGCAAATAATGATAAAAATCTGACAACAACACTAAGCTTAATGGACTATCTGCCAAGCTTACAGCGTAATACACAAGCACCTTTTGCCGGTTATATGAGCGTCAACTCTTTAAACAACGATTCGCTAAATCAAGCAGATTTTGAATTACTAAGCTGCTCGCCAGAGTTGTTTTTTACCTTTAGTAAAGACGCTATTAGCGACAAGCACGCCATCACCACTAAGCCGATAAAAGGTACCATGCCGCGCGGTATCACTACGGAGGAAGATGCAACCTTTAAACAGCAGCTTTTAAGCAGCGATAAAGATCGCGCTGAAAATGTGATGATCGTCGATCTATTACGCAACGACTTAGGAAAATACGCTAAGACAGGCTCAGTAAAAGTGCCGCAGTTATTTGCTATTGAGAGCTTTAGTAATGTTCATCACATGGTCAGCACTATCACCGCTGAGCTAAAGGCAGACACCCATCCGCTAGCGGTATTATTTGGCAGTCTGCCGGCAGGCTCCATCACCGGTACCCCTAAAAGACGCGCAGTTGAGATTATATCGGAGCTAGAAATAGCGCCGCGTGGCGCATATTGTGGCACTATGGGTTATATGAATTTTGATGGTAGTGGGCAATGGAATGTGCTGATTCGCACCTTGCAGGCCGCAAAGCTAGAAGACGGTAGTAAATCCGTGCGTTTGTGGGCGGGTGGCGGTATTACTGTTGCCTCAGATATAGACGCTGAGTATCAAGAGTGCTTAGATAAAGTGGGCAACCTGCTTGCAGTATTGGCGCAAGCGGATTGCTCATAAAGACTTATCTTAATAGACAAACTCAGTGCTTTTATTGAGCCGCTAGCTCCTTTAGTGCGGTAATAAGACGCTGATGCTGCTCAGCGGTTCCTACCGTAATACGCAGATACTCTTGTATACGCGGCGTATCAAAGTGTCTGACAATAATGCCTTGCTCGCGTAACGCGCTTGCTATACCGATAGCGTCACCATCATGAGGACGCGCAAAGACAAAGTTGGCCTGTGATGGCAACACCTCAAAACCTAAAGCCTTCAATTCGGCAGTCAGAGAATGACGCAAATCAATCACTTGCTGACAAGTCTGCTCAAAATACTCGGTATCCAAAACACTAGCTCTCGCGCCAGCTTGCGCCAGCTTATCTAACGGATAGCTGTTGAAGCTGTTCTTCATGCGCGTCAACGCTTCAATCAATGAAGCACTACCAAAAGCCATCCCTACTCTGAGGCCAGCGAGCGAGCGTGACTTTGAGAAGGTTTGAGTCACTAATACATTATCTAGCTCATGAATCAGGCTCACCGCCGAAACAGTCGTACCAGCTTGTGCAAAATCAATATAAGCTTCATCTATAACAATAGTGGCATTGGGATGCTCGCTCGCAAGCTTACGAATATCTGCAAGCGAAAGTAACAAGCCGGTTGGCGCATTGGGGTTAGCAATGATGATACCACTGCAAGGCTGACGATACGCATCAGGATCAATACTAAAATCCGCTTCTAGCGCGATCTTTACCAGCTCAACTCCAAAAGTCTGGGCATATACTGGATAAAAACTATAGCTGATATCCGGCGCTAGCAGTGGCCGCTCTTTCATAAAAAAACTGGCAAATATTAACGCCAGCACTTCATCAGAGCCATTACCGACGAAGACTTGATTGATATCTAAGTCATAAGCTCTCGCTAAAGCGCCACGTAAGTCGTCAGATTCAGGCGCAGGATATAAGCGCAGCTCTTCAGCTTGTTGGGTAAGTACGGCGCTGATTGCTGCAGCAACTTTTGGTGAAGGCGGAAATGGGTTTTCGTTAGTATTAAGCTTACATAGGTTATTGTGCTGCGGCTGCTCACCGGGAATGTAAGGTGATAAATTACGCGCTTTACCGGACCATAGCCTAGTATCTACTTTTAATTCACTCATAAATNACCCTACTCTTATTCTACTCTAACAACCCTGTTACCCATATCGTAACACTGTTAGAAATCCTCAATTAATAAACAAGTTAATTAGCGCTGGTTTGACGACTTTTTTTAGTCTAAGACCGTTTATTGTATCTATTATTATGTTTGTATTTTTGCGCTATTATTCAACTCTTGATAAAGCCTTACTGGTAACGATAACGAGCCGAGCGCGCATGCGCTTCTAAATCTTCACGCTGCGCTAAGATATCAGCAGTCTGGGCTAAGGGCTTACTGCCGCCTTCACTGCAATAAATGATAGAGGATTTTTTTTGAAAATCGTACACCCCTAGCGGTGATGAAAATCTCGCCGTGCCTGAAGTCGGCAAGACATGATTGGGTCCTGCNCAGTAGTCACCAATGGCCTCTGGCGTATGACGACCCATAAATATNGCCCCNGCATGACGCACCTCACTAAGCAGGCTATCTGGATCATCAACAGACAGCTCTAAGTGCTCAGGTGCAATACGGTTAATCAGCGCCATACCATCTTGTCTATCTTTGACCAGTATCAAAGCGCCACGGTTTTTGAGAGAGTCGCGAGCGATATCAGCTTTAGGTAACTCTGCTAGCGCCTTGTCAATCTCCGCCGCAACTTCAGCTAATTGCTTACTACTCGTAGTGACAAAGATAGCTTGGGCAATACGGTCATGCTCAGCCTGCGATAATAAGTCCATCGCAAGCCAGTCTGCGCGATCAGCCGCCTCGCCTTCGGCATAAACCAGCACCTCAGAGGGACCGGCAATCATATCGATACCCACTTGACCGAAGACGGCACGCTTCGCCGCGGCAACATATTTGTTACCCGGTCCGGTGATTTTATCTACTTGCGGAATGGTTTCAGTACCATAAGCTAGAGCAGCTACCGCCTGCGCTCCTCCTACCGTAAAGACCCGATCCACTTCTGCTAAATGCGCAGCGGCTAGTACCAAAGGATTGAGCACACCATTAGGCGCAGGTACCACCATAATGACTTCTTTAACGCCTGCGACTTTTGCAGGAATAGCATTCATAAGTACTGAGGAAGGATAAGAGGCTAAGCCGCCAGGAACATAGATACCAACGCGATCAAGCGGCGTGACTTTTTGGCCCAAACGATTACCTAGCTCGTCTTCATAGTGCCAACTGTCTTGTACTTGGCGCTCATGAAACGTCTTCACTCGCGTGGCGGCCGTGTTCAGCGCTTCTTTTACTTCAGTATCAAGCGTGGTAAAAGCTTTTACTAAAGCTTCTTGTGAGACTTCAAGCTCTGCCATTGTGGCTGCAGGATGTTGATCAAATTTTTGCGTTAACGATAATACTTCGCTATCGCCATGAGCACGCACCTGCGCGATAATATCATCAACCGTCTGTAATAAATCTCCGTCATTGACGGTCTCAAAAGCAAGCAAGGTAGATAGCTGCTGCTCAAAGTCGCTATCTTGCGTCGTCATCTGGCGCATAACTGAATCCTATAGTTGGTACACTTCAAAACCGGTTTAGGGCTACTATGATGAATTTTTGCAGACCCTATAAAAAAGCGAGTAGAGTAAAACTAGTGTAGCACGCCCTATATACGATGAGCCACTAAACGGGTTGCGATGCTTCAATAATAAGGTTTGATATTATTAATGGCTAAAACCTTTAATGGCTAAAACCTTGTTAAGAGGTGGCTTTTATACTCTCTTTAAAACTATCTAAAATAGGCTCAAGTAAAGCAAATTTGCGCTTATAACTGACTTGATTGACGATCAGCCGCGAGGACACGTCACAGATATGATCGCGTGGCTCAAGACCGTTTGCAATCAAAGTATTACCAGTGTCGACCACATCGACGATCAAATCGCCCAAACCAACTAAAGGCGCAAGCTCCATCGAGCCATAGAGCTTGATGACATCGACTTGCTGGCCTTGACTGGCAAAGTAAGCGCGCGCAACATTGACATACTTAGTAGCGATGCGTAAACGGCGATTGGGTAAAGTAGCGCCTTTAACGCCAGCGGTCATCAGCTTGCACTGCGCAATGCGTAAGTCTAAAAGCTCATAGACATGATTGGCACCATGCTCAAGCAAGACGTCTTTACCCGCTACCCCAAAGTCAGCGGCACCATGCTCTACATAAGTCGGTACATCACTTGCTCGCAATATTAGAACGCGCACATTTGGATGAGTGGTTGGAAAAATAAGCTTGCGCGAGGCACTAGGGTCTTCTAACAAGTCCACCCCTGCGGCTTGTAACAGCGGCATGGTTTCATCAAGAATACGGCCTTTAGAGAGCGCTAAAGTCAGACCATTAAACTCATTATCCACTTCGTTCAATAAAGCGTTATCTTGCTGTTTTTGATTATTTCCAGTCATAATTTTCAGTCATAGTATTTATAGAGTTTCGATAACATTTAAGTAATTAATGTCAATGTTATACATTCAGCGTCGACTAAAGGGTCTTCTATAGCAGTCTTATGGACTGTCCTTCAGTCAGCTTTTTATTATCAATATCAGTCGTTGCTGTTGATACGCTCGATGTTAACGCCTAAAGCGCGTAGTTTATTTTCGACGTCTTCATAACCGCGATCGATATGATAAATACGGTCAATCAGGCTTTCACCTTCAGCTGACGCCGCCGCCATCACAAGCGACATAGAGGCACGCAGATCGGTTGCCATCACCGGCGCTGCAGTGAAATTCTCAACACCTTTGACTACTGCCGTATGGCCATCAACTTGGATGGAGGCGCCCAAACGGTTGAGCTCTGGCACGTGCATATAGCGATTCTCAAAGATATTTTCAATAAAGGTACTTGTACCATCAGCAAGACAGGATATCGCCATGAGCTGAGCTTGCATATCGGTAGGAAAGCCTGGATGCGGCTGGGTACGAATATCAACCGGCTGCGGGCGCATACTCATCTGCGCGCGAATCCAGTCATCGCCTGTGGTAATGATAGCGCCCATCGACTCAAACTTCTCGAGTACAGGAATCAACAATGCCGCTGATGTTTTTTTGGCTAATACATCACCGCGTGTCATCAACGCACCGGCTAGATAAGANCCNGTCTCGATACGATCAGGCACCACCGAATACTCGCAGCCATGCAGGCGCTCAACGCCTTCAATGGTCATCGTNGCGGTGCCAATACCGCTTATTTTTGCGCCCATTACTACAAGCATATTGGCCAAATCGACCACTTCTGGTTCGAGTGCACAGTTACCAAGCACTGTCGTTCCTTTGGCCAAAGCGGCTGCCATAATGACGTTCTCAGTACCGCCAACGGTCACCATATCGAACGAAAAATTACAGCCGATCAGCTTGCCGCCTTTTGGCGCTTGCGCTTTGACATAGCCATTTTCGACACTAATCTCAGCTCCCATCGCTTCAAAGGCTTTTAGATGCTGATCGACCGGGCGCGAACCAATCGCACAGCCCCCTGGCAAAGATACTTCAGCTTCACCAAAACGAGCAAGCAGTGGCCCCAACACCAAGATAGAAGCGCGCATCGTTTTCACTAAGTCATATGGCGCATAGAAATTATCTATGCTCGCAGTATCACAAGTCACCGTATCGCCATCTTTATGGATATCGATTCCCATACCACCGATTAGCCGAACCAAGGTGCGCACATCTTGTAAGGAAGGCACATTGTGCAGAGTCGTTGGTGTTTCGGCTAATATCATCGCCGCCAATAACGGCAAAGCGGCATTTTTAGCNCCGGAGATAGTAACTTCACCTGCGATACGACTGCTGCCGGTAATTAAGAATTGATCCATAAAATGATAACCTAAGGGTAATTATAATAATAAGTAAAAGACACTAAAAAGAGCTTATGAATGTCAGCTAGTACGCTGAATGAATAAGCTAATTTAGGTGCGGCGCTTTAGCCTTTGGACTGCACTTCCCACTCGCTTGGCGTCAAGGCTTGAATATTGAGCGCATGTATATCACCGCTTGCAATCTTGTCATTAACTAGAGCATAGATAGCTTGTTGGCGCTGTACAGTACGCTTGCCCTCAAAGCTTGCGTCCACCACGCGTACATCAAACTTATTACCTTGATTGGCAGCTTGAATAAAAGCGTCTGGATAGTGCTGTTGTAAAAATGCGATTAAATCATCAGCGTTCATGCTCATAACGTATCCTGTATTATTTAAGAAGTGTTATTTCAGTATTTTTATTGGGCGTGCGACATTATAACAAGAGTTTGACTCTCTTACAGTATTGTCTAGCACACTATTATCAAGCAGTAATTATTCGNCCCGCTAGCTATCAGCGGCGTATAAAACAACACCGNTANCTAGCGCTGAAGCACTCAAACCATGTGCGATTTTATCAATAGGCTCAGAAGGCTCAGGTTTTTAATTCAGGTTATTAGGGCGTGTTGAACATTCAAATGTGGCACTGGCGGCGGCTATTTTTCAGGCAATACGCAGTGAAATTTTCGAAGCCTAGTCATTCTAGGATAGACAATTTCGCCATGTATTGGCAAAAAAGAGCCCCGCCCCAAAGGGCTGATGCTAAAATCACCCCAAACGGTGTTGTAAACCTAGCTAAGGCCTCGACATTATCGTCGGTTTACGCCTAGTTTGGTGCGATTTTATCTATCAGCAGTCCTAATATTTGAATGTTCAACACGCCCTAGTTTAGCTGTTTGTCTAAGTAGCCCAACACCTGCGCCCGCACATCATTGACCCAGCGCAGTGGTGGCGCCATCGCCCCGATACTAGTGGCGTGACTCGCACCCTTGATCACGCCGTTTTCAACCGCAGCGCCGTAGTCTTTTAGTGCTTGAGTCATCTTCACTGTATTGGTGTCATGAACGGTTTNATCATTCTCAGCGGTCAATAATAAATAAGGCGGCTGAGGACCTTTAAGCTGTCGATCAGGCATTACCTCGTCGGGGGTGGCATCATTGGCAAAGGCGCTAGAGCCGCCATACTTGCGAAAGTCGTAGCTATAAGGTCCGGCGATACCGATAACGGCGGCGATGTCGTCTGGGCTCACACCGTAAGGCGCTAAAAAGTCTTCATTGGAGACTGCCGCGACTACATTGAACGCGCCAGCTGAGTGTCCGATCACCGCTAAGCGCTGTGGATCTGCATGCAAGCTTGTAGCATTGTTATAACTCCACGCGACAGCTTGCGCGGTGTCTTCTACAAAATCAGGATAGACGTGCTTGGGCGCTTTGCGATAATTAATCACTGCTGTGACATAACCGGCCTGAGCTAAGCTTTGACCGACAAAGGCATATTCTTCTTTACTGCCACTTTCCCACGAGCCGCCATGGACAAAAACGACCATAGGATAAGTCTGGGCAATCTCTTGCTGAGACCTCATCGCTTGCGCTAAGGGCTTAGGGTAGTAAACATCTAAGTCCTGCGCTGACTCATCACCATATAAGATGTCTTTACTGACCGTAACACCGCCGCTCGCAGTCAGACCGTTGACTATCGCCAATGCGGATAGCGCTTGTGCTTGTTGAGTAGCTAGCATCACACCGCCAAACAAGGTCACGGCCGTCACTCCCATCTTGACGAGCTTAAATTGACGTGACGGTTTAGACGGGTCACTCGCTGATTGGGGCGTATCGGCTGGCTGCTTCATGGTCTACTGTCCTGTTATTCTGGGTTTATCCGTTAAGGTTGAGAAGATAGATTTTCTTATTCTTGCACTTTTGAAAATACTGNACTGCGAGCTTTAAAAGACTATTACCTCAATGACAGTAAATAGCTTAAGGGTTAAAAATGATGGCGTCAGATAAATCCTGTGATAATAGTTAGCATTCTTGTGAAAACAACACTTTAAAGCTGCCAGTCAAATGGTAGGAACATATCGTCAATGTTCAGGTTATGCTAGCGGCTACTGGTCTTGATACAGATCAATATAAGGACTAGAGGATCTAGGCGCTGCCGGCGTCTCTACAGGAGCGTTAATAGGCTGCGCATTATCAGGGGTAGGCTCAATAATCGCGCTATTAGTAGAGACTGGTGCTGGCGTCCTAATAACTGCGGTGGCTTGCGGTATCGTGACATTTACGTTATTNGTCAAAGTCGGGTCAGTCATAATGTCCTCACCACTGATAGTCGCGCCTATATCATTGACTAAGGTNGTAAATAGCACAAGCTCTGTGATACCGGCTGTATCATTAGCAATATCGATTAAGTTACTTTGCTGNGTTGGCGTCATACGGCCCATGATATACACCACGCCGTTATTGGTGACCGCTTTGAGCTGCGAGGATTTTACCCCATCGCTCGCCGCGACTTTNGCCAGTAGCTTGGAGGTGATATAGCCATCTTGTACCGTTGAGCTATAACCNCGAGCGACACTGACGTTTAGCTCATTATANACTTTACGCACGTCAGGCATCGACTTGACGACTTGCTCTATTTGCGTTTTGAGCGCCTCAGTAGGAACTTCCCCGCTCAGCAGCACTTCACTGTTGAAGCTATCTATACTCATCCGGCTGTTTTGCTGCAAATCTTGTTGTAAACCGTAGACATTAATTTTGGCCGTGTGCTCTATACTACGATCGAGCAGGCGCTGCGGAATAGTACGCTCAGTGACCGGTACGCCATAAGTACCATTGGTGCTATTGGTTAGATAGTTAGTCGTGCAGCCGGTTATCGCCAAGCTAGCCATCACTAAGCTTGTCATCATCATCTTGGCACACGTTTGACGACTTACTTGATGACTTAGAGCGTTTGAGAGAGCAGTGAGCGGGGACATCCTTATCATTATTGACCTCTTGGTGCATGATTGTTAAGCGTAATTGTTAGGCGTGATAGATACGATTTTATGATTTGCATAAGCCTTTAAGAGTCTAGCTACTTTACTTAATTTTCGCCATGAGTAGTTAGGTTTTTGGTAACGATATCTGTTAGCGACTTAACTTATAGCCCTTATATTATAGTACTTGATGAACGATTTTTCATCGCAAGCACTGATGACTAAATGTTGATGACTAAATGTTGATGACTAAATGTTGATGGCTAGGCGTTGATGGTTAGGCGTTGATGGTTAGGCGTTACTAAACAGGTATTTGGCTACCAAGCCTGTGCTGTAAAGGCCCCTTGTAGCCATTCTGGTCTCGCACTGCACGCCGCGCCTCTTGGCTTATTATAATTATCAGTCGTATTCGTATTATAAGCAATGACATCAAAACGGCACTCATAATCGGCGTAGTTAGGATGTTGCTGTAAAAAATACTTGGCGGTCTTAACAATCCTATTACGCTTAGCCGCTGTTATGCTAAGCGCGGCATCACCAAAGTCAGATACTCGGCGCTGACGCACTTCGATAAACACTAAAGTCGACCAAGCTTTACCCGTCTCTAGCATCACTAAATCAAGCTCACCTACTTTGGGCTGTTGCCAGTTTTGGGCAATCAAGATAAGCCCTTTTGCTTGCAGAAACTCACACGCTTGCCGCTCATAATGACTGCCTTGGCGCTGCTTGGGCGAGGTCATTAGTAGCGGTTTATGCTCTGGTTTTTTATTGGGCTTTTTATCGCTCATAGCCTTGATTAGTCTGCGCAACATTTCAGAATTATCATAGCACAACATGCTAAACTAGCTAGGTTTTACCGTTTTTACTTTTGCTAAGCGGCACTACTTGCCCATAAGTTTAACTTTTTATTCTAATGATCTATAACGATTTGAGGTTTTCATGTCCACCCTTACAAAGATGCCAGCGTGTTTGTACATCGTTGCCACCCCTATAGGCAATCTTGCTGACATGACTGCGCATGCCATTGATATCTTAAAACAAGTCGATATCATCGCCTGCGAAGACACTCGCACCTCAGGTAAGCTGTTGTCACATTTCGGTATCGACACTAAAGCTGACAAGGCCAATGAGAGTGATGATAATCGTAAGAATGATAAGACAGAAGCACTNGTACAAAGCGACACACATAAAAAAGGCCATAATAAACTTTGGGCCTATCACGAGCATAATAGCGCGATTCAAACGCCCAAAATCATTGAGATGATCGAGCAAGGTCACAGTGTCGCGCTAATCAGCGATGCCGGTACGCCTTTGGTCAGTGACCCCGGCTATCAATTGGTACAGGCCGCTCATGATGCTGGNGTTACTGTCTCCCCTATNGTTGGCGCCTCTGCNGCTATCGCTGCGCTCTCGGTCGCAGGTCTGCCCTCCGATCGCTTTAGCTTCATTGGNTTTTTAAATGCCAAAACTCATGGCCGTCAAAAGCAGCTAGAGGCACTAAAAGCGCGGACAGAAACCTTAATATTTTATGAAGCGCCGCATCGTATTGTCGCAAGCTTGAGCGATATGGCCGCAGTATTTGGTCATGATCGCGCCGTCACTTTTTGCCGTGAGCTGACCAAAACTTTTGAGACGGTGCATAAAACGACGCTTGGCGATTTGGTTGAGTTTGTCAAAGCCGATGACAATCAGCAGCGCGGTGAAATAGTCGTCGTTGTCGCAGGTGAGGCTAGCGCTCAAGATAGCGACGACATGAGTATCCATGACGCGCTATTAGTGCGCCTACTCAAAGACTTGTCCGTAAAAAAAGCGGCAAGCTTGGCCTCCGATATCACTGGCGTCAAAAAAAATGCCTTATATCAGCGTTTACTTGAGCTACAAGCTTAGCGTCCGTTACCATAACAACAGTCTGTATTTATATGCGTTTGTTTTACAATAGCGCTCTAGCATTCAATTAGGAGAAGTAAGCCATGTACGATGTGATAGCAATAGGCAATGCATTGGTCGATCACGAATATGTGTTGAGCGATGCCGCCTTAGAAGAGACGGAATTAACCAAAGGCAACATGACGCTCGCGGCGTTTGAAGAGCAGCAGCAATTGCTGGCTTACTTTCAGTTGGCTGATATTGAACCGTCAAAACAAGCGGGCGGCGGCTCAGCGGCTAACGCTATGTATGCCTTCGCAAGCCTTGGCGGCAAGCCTTTTTATGCCTGCCGCGTCGGCGATGATGAAGCCGGACAATTCTACTTAGAGGACTTACATAACGCCGGCGTTGCCACCTCAGAGCGCTCGATACATAAAGGCGGCGTCACTGGCTCCTGCGTGGTGGCAGTGACCGATGATGGCGAGCGTACCATGCAGACTTATCTTGGTACCTCTGCTGATATCAGCGAGGAAAACGTCAACTTTGAGGCACTAACCAAGGCGGATTGGCTCTATCTAGAAGGCTATCTTGCCATGTCAGAAGGTATTCAGCCGGCTATGACTAAGCTGCGCCAACAGGCCGGTATTCATAACGCTAAAATAGCCGTCAGTTTCGCCGACCCTGCGGTAGTGAAGTTTGCCAAAGAAGGCCTACTTAATATGCTGGGTAATAAAGTTGCGGTGATATTTTGTAATAGCGAAGAGGCCAAGCTCTTCACCGAAAAAAAGCAAATCAAGGCCGCCGCTCGCGCACTCCTGAGCTACTGCCAAATTGCGGTAGTCACTGATGGCGCTAATGATACGATCATCGCGCACAAATCTGATAAGCAGAGTAGTGTCGATATNCACAAAGTCCCTACACCAAAGGTTATCGATGTCATCGACACCAATGGTGCCGGAGACAATTACTCNGGGACTTTTTTGTATGCCTTATCGCAGCACTACTCCTTGCCTGAGTGTGGGCGTCTAGCCGGTGAAGTCTCAGCGCAAGTGATTCAGCAGTTCGGTCCCCGCCTAGAGTCNCAAGTCTATAAAGATATAGCGCGGCGNGTNCTCACTGCTTAAATAGTCTNTGTCANTNCNNNNGTCGNATGTTCAANNCGCNNTNAACCTTAAGTATTATTACCTATAAGTATTAAAAAAATCCCATCTCTATTGCGAGATGGGATTTTTATTTTAGCGAATCATTTTATCTAACCAAAGATATAAAGAGAGCTATATAAAGCGCTAAGCTTTAGCCAAAGCTTGCTCAAGATCCGCTTTGATATCTTCGATATGCTCAATACCAATCGACAAGCGCACCATATCTTCAGTGACGCCCGCTTGCTCTAGCTCTTGACCGTTGAGCTGACGATGCGTGGTCGTCGCAGGATGGCTTGCCAGCGACTTGGCATCGCCGATATTGACCAAACGCGTAATCANCTGCAGCGCATCGATAAAGCGNGCGCCAGCTTCACGGCCACCNTTTACACCAAAAGTCAAAATCGCTGACGGCGTGCCTTTCATATATTTTTGCGCGAGCTTATGATCAGGATGATCGGCAAGGCCTGCATATTTAATCCAAGCGACTTTGTCATGACCCTTTAGGTACTCAGCGACCGCTTGCGCATTCTCGACATGGCGCTCCATACGTAGGCTTANAGTCTCAATGCCTTGCAGGATTCCAAAGGCGTTGAGCGGACTAAGCGCGGCACCNGTNTTACGCAGCGGTGCCACCCGAGCGCGAGCAATAAAGGCCGCCGCGCCCACGTCTTTGACAAAATTCACGCCATGGTAGCTGGCATCTGGCTCATTTAATAGTGGAAAACGCTTAGGATGATCGCCCCAGTTAAACTGTCCACTATCGACAATAGCACCACCAATAGAGGTGCCTGTACCGCTCATGTATTTGGTGAGTGAATGAATGACGATATCCGCGCCGTATTCGAATGGACGGCAAATAGCAGGGGTAGCCACTGTGTTGTCAATGACTACTGGCACGCCATATTCGTGTGCGATGTCACTTACCGCTTGGATATCGATAATATTGCCCAGTGGATTACCGATACTCTCAGCAAATACCATCTTGGTTTTGTCATCGATCAGATCGCGAATGGCCTCAGGATTNTTATGATCAAAGAAGCGTACTTCGATGCCTTGACGCGGCAGTGTATGGGCAAAGAAGTTATAAGTACCGCCATACAAGGTTGATACCGCAACGATATTATCGCCCATCTCACAGATGGTCTGCACGGCATAAGTAATCGCTGCCATCCCAGAGGCGACTGCTAGAGCNCCGATACCGCCCTCGAGCGCGGCAACTCGTTCCTCTAATACCGCATTGGTCGGGTTCATGATACGAGTATAAATGTTGCCCGCCACTTTTAGATCAAACAGATCAGCGCCGTGCTGAGTATCATCAAAAGCATAGGAGCTTGTGTGATAAATCGGTACGGCAACCGCCTTAGTGGTCTGCTCAACGCTGTAGCCGGCATGAATCGCTAGTGTCTCTAGACGCTGATTATGACTACCGTTTTCTGCATTTTCCTCGCTCATAACGTGCTCCTTATTTATTGTGCTCTGTGAGTTAATTGTGCTTCGTCCGTTTGTTAAAACCTCTAAAAAACCTCCGGATTAAGAGCCTATTTAGTGATATCCAAAGGTTAGGCATAAAAAAAGCTGAGTTAATCATAACCCAGCTTCCTTATGAAAAGAATAGCGATTTTTTTATTACTTAATGAATATATNTCATAAGTAATCATTTAATCTTATCTTATGCTTTCTAAGACCTTATTTGTAATATGCGTTTTCGGTACGAGTATGATCGGTCTCATCCACTACCTGTGTCAGCTCTGGAATCTGCTGCTTGAGCTGTACTTCAACGCCCTGACGAAGCGTCATATCGACTGCTGAGCAGCCCTGACAACCACCGCCAAACTTGAGNACTGCAGTCAAGCCAACGCCCTCTTCCTCAATCAGCTCTATAAGATCAACCATACCACCATGCGCGGCAAGACTTGGGTTAATCTCTGATTGCAGCACATAGTTGATACGCTCTTCAATACTAGCATCCGCGCCTACTTTTGGCACTTTCGAGTTCGGCGCACGGAAAGTCAGCTGCCCACCAAAGCGATCCTTATTATAGTCAATCACCGCATCTTCTAAGTAAGGCACTGAGGCGGCATCGATAAAGGCTGCAAAATTATCATAGCTGAGCTTTAGATCAGCGCTATCTTCTTCGCCGGGCTGGTTGTAAGCCATACAGCACTCAGCACGCGGCGTGCCTGGATACTCCACGAAGATACGCACACCGATACCGTCGGTATCCTGCTTAGATAATAACTCAGCTAGATACCCTTGCGCCGACTCGGTAATAGTAATATTACTTTTAGCTTCAGCTTGCTCGGTATCAAGTGCAGACTCAAACTCTGCTTCATTGCTGTTTACCTCATTACTGGTAGGGGCACTTGCGGTTGGGTTTTGATTACTCATAGTATTTCCTGTACGTTAAGACACCGATGCCTGATTGGGCACCTTAATGTCGTCAGTTTGCATACTTATCATTAAAACGGTTTTAATTGTAAAAATATTAAACGATTAGGGTCAAAATTAACTTATCGCAAAAATATCAGGGTATATTATGATTTTAATCCGTAGCATTTTTGCGAACTATTTTTTTGCTGAATAAAGCCTTTAAACGCTATTATAACTTAAATAGACGTCAATTCCGACCTTGCTACTGTGATTTGGACTTGATTTGATCGTCATCGTTACTTTCTCTATATTAAGGCGCTAATGTGGATTATCAAGNGACTAACGTTATAAGATATGATGACTCGTTATTTAAGCGGCTTATTATTTGTATTGAGCTNNTAACCACTGAGTGTATGCCTTCTCCCTCTCTTTACAAGCCAGTAACTTATGATCTATGAAGACTTAACCTTAGTCACCAGCAAAGATGGCGAACAGATCGCCGTTTGGGAGGTTGTTGATGAAACTACCCATAAGCAGGCAGGCGCAGCAATAACGAGACAAAATATTTTTTTGACTCATGGCACCTTCTCTGACAAAAAAGTCTGTCTAGGTATCGCAAGCTATCTCGCAGGTCTTGGACATGCTTGCTACATTATGGAATGGCGCGGTCATGGTCATAGCAGCAAACCCAAAGATAAATTTAACTTCGAAACTGTAGCCACTTATGATTACGAGGCGGCTTTTCGCTATTTATTCGATGAGCGCAAACTNACTAACCTGCACTGTGTCACCCATAGTGGCGGCGGTGTGGGACTGGCCATGTTTTTAGTACAAAATTCCAGCTACATCACACGGATTAATAGTATCAGCACCTTTGCTTGTCAAGCCTTTGGCGCTGTCCTAAACCCTATCAGTTATACCAAAATCCTTGCAGCAAAAGCCTTCACTAAAGTGCTTGGCTATATCCCTGCCAAAAAGCTCGGTCTCGGTCCTTTTAACGAAAGCTACTATACGATGACCCAGTGGTATGACTGGAACCTACAAAAAAATTTTAAAAGTAGCTTTATAAAAAATAAAGACATCGATAAACAGCTTAAGCCTGNAAATGAGCGTTTTGATTATCGCCAAGGCATGGCAAACATTACGACGCCTATCTATGCGATCAGCGGTAAAGGCGATCGGTTTATCTCCCCAACTCAGGGCTGTCAGCTGTTTTTTGATAAATTTGCCAATACTGATAATGTCTTTATAGAGTACGCCAAATCTAGCGGGCATTTAGAGGACTACGATCATACGCGGGTACTGATGAGCCGTAACGCTGCAGCGGAGATCTGGCCAACAGTAGCGTCTTGGATCGAAAAATATAGCCACTAATTTCCATTGTTTATGACGGTCAGTGGCACAAAACATCTTTACACTTGTCAGCTGCTAAGCGCTTGTGTCAGTATTAGCGTCATTGAGCATTTTTTGAGTAATAACTAATAAGCTTGTCGTAGGGAAAAAGGTTTATGAACGTATCCGCAGCAGCCAATACTAACCATAATAAGCACTATAAATATCTAGTTTTTATCGGACGCTTCCAGCCTTTTCATTGCGGACATAAAGCGGTCATTGATGAAGCGCTACAGCGGGCAGATAATGTCATTATGCTAATAGGTTCTGCTAACTTGCCACGCAGCCTACGTAATCCGTTTTCGGTAGATGAGCGTACCGCGATGATTAAGGGCGCATATAACGATGAAGATGCGGCGCGTATTCACTGCGTGGCGCTCGATGATGCGCTTTACAATGACACGCGCTGGCTCAAATATGTACAGGCANGCGTCAAATCGGTAACGGGCGACTTACAAGCAGATATCGGCCTTATTGGTCANTCAAAAGACAGCTCTTCTTATTACTTATCGCTTATTCCCTAACTGGGCGTCAGTCTCAGTGCCTAATTATCAAAACCTATCAGCGACGCCTATTCGTGATAGCTATCTGATGGGTGCGATGCCAACTCCTGAGCGTACTCCTGAGTCCACACGTGATGTNCTAAAAGAATTCAATAAAACGGCTGAGTATCAGCNNTTGCANGAAGAGGCNGGNTTNATTGATAAATANAAAAAACAATGGGAATCTGCCCCCTACCCGCCGACCTTTATGACCGCTGATGCACTGGTGGTGCAATCAGGGCATATCTTACTCGTTGAGCGCCGTAGTATGCCAGGGCGCGGACTTTGGGCACTGCCGGGCGGGTTTCTCAATCCGAAAGAAACCTTATTTGATGCTTGTATTCGCGAGCTGCGCGAGGAGACGCGCCTTAAAGTCCCAGAGCCAGTACTGCGCGGCTCATTTCATAGTCAGCATACCTTCGATGATCCGTACCGCTCTGCCCGTGGTCGTACCTTGACCCAAGCCTTTTATTTACAATTAAAAAACGACGCCAAAGGTCTGCCAAAAGTGAAAGGCGGAGATGATGCGGCTCATGCTTTTTGGCTACCACTAGCTGAGCTTGATGCCAAAATGATGTTTGAAGATCATTATGCGATNATTACTAAGATGGTNGGNCTTTANTNAATNATTCANGCGTCTTCATANAAAATTTTCANNGCCTNAGCCGATAGACGGCAAAGGCTTATTCCGTCGTAACTTGTTTACAAAGCAAACAGCGACATCAAAAAGCAGAGGAGTTCTGTGATGTACACGAGTAATTTCAACAATTTAATCTTAAATTCTGATAGTTACAAAACCTCGCACTGGGTGCAATATCCGCCCGGNAGCGAGTATATGTCAAGCTATGTCGANGCNCGCAAGGGCGACTTTGACGTGGTCTTTTTTGGTCTACAAGCCTTTATTAAGGAGTATCTAAGTCGCCCAATCACTCAGCAAGATATCGATGAAGCTGAACTGGTGATAACAGCGCACGGCTTGACCTTTAATCGTACAGGCTGGGAGCGCTTGCTAGAAAAACACGGCGGCTATCTGCCACTACGTATCGAAGCGGTACCTGAAGGCAGTATTGTCCCTGTCTCTAATGTCNTCTGTCAGATCGTCAACACCGATCCTGAGTTTTATTGGCTGCCAAGCTATATCGAAACTGCGCTGCTACGCGCGATTTGGTATCCCTCGACGGTGGCNAGCGTTTCTTACTACTGTAAGACTATTATCCGTAAGGCGCTTGAGAAGTCTGCCGATACTACGGACTCACTACCCTTTCGCTTACATGATTTTGGCGCTCGCGGGGCGTCGAGTTTTGAGTCGGTAGCGCTGGGTAGTTTGGCGAACTTAGTGAACTTTTCAGGTACTGACTCGATGACCGCGTTAGTGGCTGCTAGTCGCTGGTATGGTATGGATAAACAGATGGCCGCTTTCTCCATTCCTGCTGCTGAGCACAGTACCATGACTGCTTGGGGCCGCGATGGCGAGACCGCTGCTTTTGCCAATATGATTGAACAATTCGGCGGTCCAGACAAAGCTTTTTCGGTGGTCTCTGACAGTTACGACTTATGGAACGCTATCGACAACATCTGGGGCGATGAGCTAAAAGAAGCGGTTGAAAACATGGGTGGTACTTTAGTCATTCGTCCTGATAGCGGTGAGCCGACTAAGGTTGTCCGTGAAGCGTTAGAGCGCTTAGCGGTAAAATTTGGCACCACTATCAATAGCAAAGGCTATAAAGTGTTGCCAAATTACGTCCGCATTATTCAAGGCGATGGTATCAACGCGCAAAGCTTAGGCAAAATCATCAATGCGGTGATGGATGCTGGTTTTAGCGCGGAGAATATCACCTTTGGTATGGGCGGCGGTCTGCTACAACAAGTCAACCGCGACACGATGAGCTGGGCGATGAAAGCCAGCGCTATCTGTATCGATNGCAAATGGATAGATATCTACAAAGACCCTGTCACCAGTCACTCAAAGCGCTCAAAAAAAGGCCGACTGGCCTTGATAAAAGATAGCAGCGGTCAGCTAAAAACCATTACAGTAGATGAGCTTGATCACCTTGATAATAGCGCTCAAAGCTTACTACGCGATGTCTATGTCGATGGCAAACTACTTATCGATGATACTTTAACTACGATTCGGGAGCGTACAGGATGGTAGCGACGACTACAATAGCTGGCGCGGCAAAAGAGATGCTGCTAGCGCCGATCTATCTATATCAAGGCTACAAGGTCAAACGTGACACGGTGCGCTTGCCTGAGCCTGAGGGCGAACGTCATGGACGAGTTAAGCTTACTGACGCCATCCAGCAAATAACAAACGACAATGACCATACCTTAAGCGTTATGGTGGTCGGTGATTCGGCGGCAGCTGGAGTGGGCAGCCAAACCCAACAAGATGCGCTAGCAGGTCAACTGATACCTGCTCTACAGCAACAAGCGTTGGGTAATCAAGGCTTTGGCCAGCAGTTTGCTACACTGAGCTGGTCAGTACAGGCGACAACGGGACACACGAGCTTTGATATTTTGCGCCGCTTATATGTCCTCCCTAAACCCAGTCAGCCACTTGATGTCATGGTCATCAGTGTTGGGGTTAATGATACGACATCCAAGGTCGCAGCGGCTGAGTGGCAGCAGCGGCTCGAAGCTATTATTGCTATTGCTCAGCGTAAATTTGCCGTGCGGCAGCTGATCTTTGCCAGATTGCCGCAAATGGAGAAAATGCCAGCATTGCCTGCGCCTTTGAGTCATTTTGTAGCGAGTAAAGCAGCAAAGCTCGATGACATATTGCAGCAAGTCTGTCATGCTCACGATGGCGTGACGTACATGGCAACCGATTTTGCGCGGATGATAGATGAGCATGCAAATGGTGCGCCTATTGATATCTCAGTCATGTTTGCTGATGATGGTTTTCATCCGAGCAGCCTAATGTATGGGTATTGGGCGCAGCAGTTAGCCGAGCTTATAGCGGAACTGTTTGACCCCTCGGCTACCCGGTCTAGCACCGCATAACAGATAAAAACTATTATTTTTGCATAAAAAAACCGCTGACTGTTCAGCGGTTTTTTTGAATGGTGCTTGAACTCAAGCTTTAGCTTTTCGTTCAGTAAAAGCCAATTATTCAGCTTTTGCTTTTTTGCTACGACCACCAAACGCGCCAAAGCGTTTGTTGAAGCTTGCCACACGGCCTTCGGTAGAGCTCTTACGCTGCTCGCCGGTGTAGAATGGATGTGAGGCACTTGAGATATCTAACGGATAGTAAGGATACTCTTTGCCTTCATACTCGCGTGTCGCTTTAGTTTTTGCTGTTGAACGAGTTAAAAAATACACGTCAGCGTTAGTATCGTGGAATAGAACTTCTTGGTAATCTGGGTGAATATCTTTACGCATAATAAACTCTCTTAAGTCCGATGTATGCCTGCTTATTGAAGCTTTAAGCATACGTAACTGAGGCACTAAGCACATCTGTAAGTCTAGCCATTGCATCACTGGCTTATTCCAGCATCCAATACCACACTTTTGCTCTCTTAGCCTTTCCCCAGCGGGAAAATTGAACCGCGATTTTAACGGTTTTTGGATTTTGATGCAAGTGGTGTCTCGTGAGCTGTGCTTAACGTCTATGTCAACTCATCATTAAAGGCATAAGTATTAGCGATATAATTAAAAGCGACTTAAGGCTCAGTGGCATAATAAAAGCTTGAGGATTCTCATCAGTGTCATATTCATCTACCTTTTTCTTACCTACTTCTTCTAGTTTTTACTGACAAAACTAATGCATATACTTACGTATTTACTCTGATACTTTCTTTAGTTTTTTATAAAATATAATCCTACATGATAAGTGCAGCTACATAATTTTTGTTATTACCTTTAAGTAATTAATGACGTATAGAGTTGTTGTTTTCCATTGAACTTAGCCTGTTGCGCACGCATATCTTTTATATATGACTATTTTGAACCCATAGCTTTAAACCCATAGNGTCTATGAGCTTAAAACACTGAGTACTCACAAGTAATGAGCTACCGTTATTTCTCCAACTCTAGTCAGCAAATATCAATACTCCGTAGCCGTTGACGACGCTAAAATAATAAGAGCAGAATAATGACTCAATCCCATGACAAAAAAGTAAGCACACCGCCTGACCCCCTTACTAGCCCTTTTGCGAGCCAGCCGCTGATGGGTGAAAAAACGGCATCTAAACGCGTTGGTATCTTAGGCGGCGGTACGGCCGGCGCTACTATTGCGATTCGCCTTGCCGCTTTAGGNCTTGAGACCTATTTGTTTGAAAAAAAGACCTCTTTAATCGATGGTCCGCCTATGTGTCATCTACATGCAGGTGGCAACTTATACCGCGAGATTCCTGATGAGGACTGCGTGGCGCTACTCAAGCAGTGTATCGATATCCTGCGCTTGTATCCCTACACTATCGATGTCCGTCCTACAGTGTTTGCGATACCGACACGAGATGAAGGCTTGCCTGAGGATTTATTGCCGCGTCTTGATATTTTGACCCAAGCTTATCGCGACTTGATTGCTCAAGACCCTAACAATAAGGTGCTTGGCGAGCCTGAAGATTACTATCAGCTCTATAGCCATGAGCGCTTAATCGAGCTGTCTGAACGTGAGCAAGTCGCAGTACCGAAGACTCTCGATGAATGGGTCATTCCAGTGGCTAAANATTTAGACCTCAATAAAGTCAAATACCCACTGATTGTCGTACAAGAATATGGCTGGAATATCTTTCGCCTTGCCGCTTCAGCGCAGCTGGCTCTCGAAGGTTATGACAATGCCCATGTCTTTACCAATACCCAAGTTGCACAAGTGCACGCCGTTGAATGCAGTGACTGTAATAATGCCAATCATCATGTCAGCAAATGGCGAATTGACTATCAGTACAATAATGAGCCCGTAAAACATCGCGCCAAACCGTTTGATAATGATGATAAGTCTGAGATGAGTTTAGTAGATAGCAAGAATGCAAATGCTATTGAGTCCATCGAAGTCGATTATCTAATCAATGCCTGCGGCTTTCGCACCGGTATTATCGACGATATGGTCGGGGTAGATGTGGAGCGTATGGTCGAGTTCAAATCCTCTTATATTACTCATTGGGAAGATGCGGGCGGACAGATCCCTGAGATCATCGTATATGGTGCACGCGGCACGCCAGAAGGAATGGCACAGCTGACGCCTTACCCCGGCGGCTATTTTCAGATTCATGGTATGAGTAAAGCGATTACATTGTTCGATGATGGCTTAGTGGCTTCTAGTGAAAACAGCGCGCAGCCAAAACTGCCTTCCCAATATCTGCATTACATCGAAGATGGCTGGGACAAAGCGCCCCTGCAAGCTCGTAGTCAGCAAGCAATTGAGTATGTGGCTGAGTTTGTACCGACCTTTAATAGTGCGCGTACGGTAGGCAATGCTCTGTACGGTGGACAGCAAATACCCGGTAAAGATGATACCTTGCGCGTAGCGGATGTCAGCCTCTATAAGCACTTACACTATGCGCGCGCTGAAAATGTCAAAGCCTCCTCGACTTTACTCGCCGCTGACGAAATCGTCGCTCAGTTATTAGAGATCGGAGTGTTAGATAAAGACTTAGCCGCTAACACTGCTCGCTATACTCATGACTGGGCTTATTTAGCGCGCAACGATAGCGCAGATGTCCACGAAATGGCCCAAAAGCTCGCTCAACAGCGCGGTTTTCCTTTAGCGATGGCAGGCGTCAACCACGGAATTAGCGAGTTGGCCTTAGNTAGTCTGACAACCGCTGAGGTTTAGGTTTATTGTTTTCATACTCTTATCTAATAACCATATCGATAAGACTGGCTATGAAAAAGCGACCGTTACTCGTTGTAATGGTCGCTTTTTTATTAAGATAACTAGGTTAAAGGGTTAGATTTAAAAACTGGATTTGAGAACTGGATTTAAGAGCTGAGTAGCCACTCAGTTTAATTGCCAACCATCTTTTTGGTATCGACCTCATCGTCGATAGTGACGATGGTTTGTAGCAGCTCAATTGCCTCCCCAATAGTGTTACANACGACTAAGCGCTCTAAATCCTGCTGCTTCATAAAGCCCTGCTCAGTGGTGAACTTAAGATGCTCAAGCATNCGATCATAAAAACCATTTATATTAAGAATAATCATTGGTTTTTCGTGCTGATAGAGCTGACGCCACGTGGCAATCTCCATAATCTCCTCAAGCGTACCAAGGCCGCCAGGCAAAGTAATAAAGGCATCAGCATATTCGGCCATCACCGTCTTGCGCGTGTGCATAGTATCGGTCAGATGCAGGCGAGTGAGACCTTGATGAGCAATCTCGTGCTTGAGCATAAAGGTTGGAATCACNCCAACCGCTTGCGCGTCGCCTTTGATAACTTCATCCGCGACTGCGCCCATCAGCCCGATGCTAGCGCCGCCATAGACTAAACCTAGGCCGTTATGGGCTAAAGCACTGCCAAGCTCACGCGCCGCCTGCTCGTATATCTCGCTATTACCCGAGCGCGAACCGCAGTAGACCGCCACTAGAGGCATACTTAAGCTAGATTTATCGACGGCCTGCTCTATGTTTGAGATATCATTGCTGGTAATGACTTCATAATTTTCATTGTTGATCTTCATTTGCATCATAATATGTCCTATATTTATTTAACTGTTATTTTAGGCTAATGTTTATTCATACTGCATGAGCACTACTGGCGTATCGGTCATGCTGCTTTTATTTCAGCTATATTATATTTTACTGTNTAATTCGCTTNGTNTACTATGTATCTTATCATAAGCTTTATCATCTAATGACATTCNCGACTTNTGACTACCCNATAACGACACTTTAAGCTTTTAGGATATAATTATGCTTGATAACGATGCTCTTGTAACGCCTACTACCACTCCTTCAGCTGCCGATACTGTCGATCATTATAAAAAGAATACTGACAATAGCGCTATCGATAGCTATCCCTTAACTATTATGACTGAGCGCAACCAGCCGTTAGCAGCGACTGTTTACCATCCGCAAACCAGTACAGCGTCAAAGATAAAAACAGCGGTCATGATAGCGCCGGCGACAGGTATCAAACGTCAGTTTTATCATAGCTTTGCTACTTTTTTGGCGGAGCAAGGTTTTGGGGTTATCACCTATGACAATGAAGGTATCGGCCAGTCTTTATCAACGACTCTAGCCAAGTCTGATGCTTCTCTTATTAGCTGGGGTCGCCATGATATGCCAGCGGTGCTTGATGCTTTGCAGTACGAGTTCCCTGAGGCCAGCTACCATCTCATCGGCCACAGTGCTGGTGGTCAACTTATTGGGCTAATGCCGAACTATGCTGCTCTGAGCTCAATCTTTAATGTCGCGTGCTCCTCAGGACGTATCAAAAACTTAGAGATGCCTTATAAGCTCAAAGCCATGGGTTTTATGGACGCCTTTATTCCACTCACTAATTTAGTCTTAGGCTATACGCCTGCTGACAAAATCGGAATGGGCGAGCCACTACCACGCGGAGTCGCCCGTCAGTGGCGCGAGTGGTGTAATGGCGCAGGCTATATCAAAACCGCGCTAGGTAAAACCATTCACAATCACTACTATGATGAGCTGACTATGCCCTCATTATGGCTCGGCTTTAGTGATGATGACATTGCCAATAGCGAGAATATGGACGATATGATTAGAGTATTCCCTAACATGNCAGTAGAAAAACACTATCTAAATCCTAAAGATTTGGGCGTCAGTCACATCGGGCACATGCGCTATTTTAGTCGTAAAACTTATAGCAAAGTGCCGCAGCTGTGGCAGATGGCAGTAGATTGGTTAAAAACTCATAGTTAAACGACTGAGATCATATTAAAACGATGGCAGGTNAAAGTGAGCACTTAGCAGTCTGGTGATTCTTTTACTTTTTCTGCCTCTACCCGCTTTGTTAGCGCCGAATACAGCGTCGGCTGCATATTGTGGATGTTCCCTAGCATCCATTTTATATAATGGATAGGCACATCTTTAATCAGCTTACCTTTGTGCTTACCAAAAGGCATCCTACTTACAGGGCTTGCGGTATTAGATATCTTATGCGCGGCGGCAAAGTCGGTGGGTTCAATCTCCAGGCGCGCGCAGCAGGCTTTATAAAGCAAATAACACATCCGTGCATCGCCTAAGGCATCGTGGGCTTTGATGGTCATTTGGCTCGCCTCGGCTTTGCCTAGTAGCTGTTCGATACACTTTGACTGACCATAGTAGCGCCATTCTGGAAAGGCGACGCGCGCCAGTCTNACTGTACAAATAAGCTTGGCAGAGGGTCTACCTATGACGCGCCAATCAAAGCGTACGTTATGTCCTATCAGATACTCTGGTAGCTCAAACTTATCAGATTCAAACCGCTCACACCCTGCGACATCAGCGTCGGTAATGCCATGAACCTTAATGACTACCGGCGATATCGTGCGGCCGCTATTNAAGTACTTCATCCACTCAAAACCGGTAGCGACATTGATAGTCGCCACTTGAATAGGACGCGGATCACGGCCTTGATCGGTTTCGGTATCGATAATAAGGGCGGTTGCTAATTCATCCATAGGGTCAGTCATAAGCTAAGTCAGTTCGTAGTCGCTGTAAATGCAGCTAAAAATATAGTCACTATTAAGGTGATAAAATAGGGTGATAAACCATCCTAAGGTAAACATACACTTAAAAAACAATATGATATAAAGGTATATTATACCTATCAACCAAATTACAAGAGCGCGTCATGCCATCGACTAAACCGCCACCTCTCCCTAATTCTACTAATAAAAAAGCGCCGAAGCCTGGGTTTATCGGACGTGTAGTCGGCCTATTATTCAGAGCGGCTTTATGGTTTGCGCTGCTGTTTGTCATAGATAAAGTGCTACCAACACTACGTCTACAGACGCAAAGCTTTGTCGTTAGCAAGTGGCAGCAGGCGACTTTGCTACAAGAGCCGCTACCTACGGATAATAGCCTACCAAGTCCGCTACCCGGCCAGCACTTGACTGATACTTGGGGCGCTGCTCGTAGTGCTGGACGCTCGCACGAAGGCATCGACATCTTCGCCGAGCGCCACACCCCTGTGCAAGCCACGACCCATGGTATCGTCAGCAAAGTAGGCGAAAACAACTTAGGCGGCAATGTGGTAGTGATAGTCGGTCCAGGCGGCGCAGGACATTATTACGCCCACCTGCAAGAGTTCGGCGACATTGCGGTCAATGACTGGGTGGAAGTCGGCGATATTATTGGCTACGTGGGTGATAGCGGCAATGCTAAAGGTACACCGCCGCACGTGCACTATGGTATCTATATCCAAGGTCGCGCGGTCAATCCTTATCCCTTGTTAGTAAAAGATTAGGGCGCTGTTAAATTAGGACACCTCTACTATAAAATTCAGCGGTCCNTCATTGATACTCATCACTTGCATATTTGCGCCAAACTGTCCCGTCGCCACTTTGGGATATTGAGTCTTTGCATAAGCGATCAGCTCTGCAAATAAAGACTCTGCCGCCTCAGGACTCATCGCGCCGCCAAAATCAGGNCGACGACCTTTGTCAGTTTTCGCCATCAAAGTAAACTGCGACACCAATAATAACCCACCGCCGACTTGCTGGACATTCAGATCAAGCTTGCCCGCCTTTTTAGGATCATTTTCGTTTTCAAAGATACGATAGGTCAGTATTTTATCGATCATGCGCTTGGCAGTCTGTAAGTCATCATCAGGACCAAGACCAATATAAGCCAATACTCCATGCTCAATTGCGCCAACGCTTTGACCATCGACCTCGACANTCGCCTGCCCTACTCGCTGAATAAGCGCTTTCATTGACCACTCCTTTATAGCTATTAATAGACGTTAGGCTGACTATGCAAAGATAACTTATGCACACACAGATAAAAGCGGATCATGATAAAATGAGGGTATTATCATGATTATTTTTAGCCGTTATTTTTAATTTATTGTTAGGTAGCTTTTATGACTCTATTTACCACCCTGCAACAGTTTGTGCCGCAGCAGCAATTAAGTGAGCTTGCCGGACGCTTGGCTGCTAGCCGTCATCCGCTAGTCAAACGCGCCTTTATTCGTAGCTTTGCCAAGGCTTACAATATCACATTAGAAGAGTATGAGCGTGATAGTCTCAACGCTTATGAGAGCTTTAATGACTTTTTTACCCGCGAGCTAAAAGACGATGCACGCGCTATCGATAGTACTGCAGGCGGTATCGTTAGTCCTGCTGATGGGATAATATCACAGCTTGGGCAAATCAAAGATCACAAAGTCCTGCAAGCCAAAGGCCGTGACTATGATATCGGTCAACTGCTGGCCAATAGCACTGATGGTGATTATTTTGCAGATGGTAGCTTTGCAACGGTTTATCTTGCGCCCAGTAACTATCACCGTGTACACATGCCATTTTCGGGTACTTTAACGGCTACGCGCTACGTACCAGGTACGCTGTTTTCGGTCAACACGGTCACAGCGGCCAATATTCCTGATTTGTTTGCGCGCAACGAGCGTCTGGTTTGTATGTTTGATACTCAGTACGGTAAGGCCGCAGTAGTACTGGTTGGCGCTATGATTGTCGCAGGCATTGAGTCTGTCGCTACTGGTAAAATCACACGTACCGATACTATGCAAGAACAGCAGCATAATCTGGAACTGGCTAAAGGCGATGAGCTTGGTCGTTTCTATCTTGGCTCAACCGCGATTGTCGTCTTGCCAAAAGCGGCAAAGGCGGATTGGCAAGAGAGCATGAAAGCCAATAGTTTTGTAAAAATGGGTCAATTACTGGGTGTCACGAAACTGTAATTTATCTCTAATATAATAAAAAATAAAAGCCTAGTTAAGCATAGATCGCAATGCTCAACTGGGCTTTTCTATGCCTAGCGTTTTTGTAAATTTACTTATCAATCAGCCATCCTTGCTGGGTCGCATAGTCAATATTGTGTGATAGCCATTTATGAATAGGAGCAAAGCTGTCTTGAATAAACGCATGCGCACCTGCGACTTGGCTACGTGTCACTCCAAGCTCACGCCACGTTTTGCCTTCAGTATTTAAGTTGAGCAAAAATGGCAGTAAGCGATCGACGACTTTGAGTAGCTGAGTCTCCGCGCTATTTCCAGTTTCTTGCTCCTCCCAAATCTTGCTTAGATCTGCTATACCATTGCCGCGCTCACTTTGTAGACGGGCTATACCATCGCGCTCTTTAATATGTGCATCTTGACGCGTATCAGCATATAAAAAAGTATCGCCTGCATCAATCTCGCCCAAATCATGAATGAGCGCCATCTTAAGCAATTTTTCATGATTGACATCAAGCTCAAACAGCTCCGCTATCGACCAGCATGCCATGGCAAGATGCCAAGAATGTTCGGCTGAATTCTCGCGGCGATCGGTATTGGTTACATAACTGCGGCGATTGACGCGCTTTAGTGCATCTAACTCTAATAAGAAATGAGTGATATCTTCCATATCTTTTGGAGGATAACTGTCATTGGGCTGAGGGTTGTTTTGTGGATTAGAGATCTGGTTAGTAGGCATAGAGCAATGATGGCTGGCAGTCGCGGATTGATGAAAAGACATAAAAAACTCGTTGATTTGAAGCGTTGGTTTTGAGAAATAGTCACGATACTGTTTAGGGATGCTGCTGTATGCTACGCGGCAGCATCGCATTTATCAATATCCTTCAAAGATATACTATAGAGCCGACTGCCTCATCACACCTGACCTTATTATTTAATCAAATTGCTAATAGTCTTAAAAGCAGGATCTTTACTACTGCGGCATAGCTCAAATAAAATCGTCTCAACCGTAGTAATGACCCCGCCTGCGCGGCGGATACGGCGAATGGCTTGTTTTTTATCATAAGGGAAACGCGAACCTACTGCATCGCCAATGATGACCGGCTGCATACCGTTATCTAGTAGATCAAGCGCGGTTTGTAGGACGCAAACATGGGTCTCAACTCCGCATAAGATAACGATGCTGCGATTTTGCTGCGCCAAATGGTGCCAAGAATCATCCGTATCACAAGCGCTAAAAGTCACCTTTTCAAAGCCTTTGGCATTACTGCCTTCTAGCACTTCAGTGATTTCAGGCAAGGTCTCGCCTAGTCCTTTTTTATATTGCTCATTGAGCATGATAGGGATATCGAGCGCTTGGAGACCTTTAATCAAAGTCACTATCTTTTTAGTGATCTTATCGTGATCTAAGATATGCGGGGTCAGGCGTTCTTGGACATCGATAATCATTGCTTGGGTATTTTCGCGGGCGATACGATAAGTGCGATCGGTAATCATGGTAGACATAGTACACTCCTTGTATGACTGACCTTATTATTAAAGGCTATGTTAGATTTATCATGGGTGTTTTCGTTATTGTTCTTATTCTTATTTAGTCATAGTTTAGCTAGGGCGTCAATGAGATAAGCTCAAATATGCCCTCTTCCTTGTGAAAGATAAGAGTCAACCATAAAAAAGCCCTTAGCTATTTCGCTAAGGGCTTTGCTATATCACTAAGATTATTGCTTAATAAAAGTCAGTTCGTACTCTTAAACGCGCTCAATAACGGTAGCGATACCTTGACCTAGACCGATACACATGGTCGCAAGGCCAATCTCAGTATCCATCTGCTCCATAGCGTTGAGCAAAGTCACAGTGATACGCGCGCCTGAACAACCAAGTGGATGACCTAAAGCGATCGCGCCACCATTGATGTTGATGATGTCTTGCTTATCTTCTAGACCCATAGACTTAATAACGGCCAAGCTTTGCGCAGCAAAAGCTTCGTTCAGCTCGATAGTTTGTATGTCTTCTAGGCTTAGGCCTGCGCGCTTTAGTGCTTTTTGTGAGGCTGGTACAGGACCATAGCCCATGATAGCAGCGTCACAGCCAGCGATACCCATGCTACGAATACGAGCACGCGGCTTAAGACCTAAGTCTTTGGCTTTTTGCGCGCTCATCACTAGCATAGCGGATGCACCATCAGATAACGCTGATGAAGTGGCCGCTGTTACGCTACCTTTTGGATCAAATGCAGGACGTAGCTTTTGCATTTGCTCCATCGTCGCATCTGGACGAATCACTTCATCGACGGTGCATAACTGCAAGCGACCTTGTTCATCATGGCCTTCGATACCGATGATCTCATTATCGAAACGACCCTCAGTNGTCGCTGCCCAAGCGCGGCGGTGCGACTCTAGACCGAATGCATCTTGCTCTTCGCGGCTCACATTGTTCATGCGGCCCAGCATCTCGGCGGTCAGCCCCATCATGTTAGAGGCTTTGGCATAATGCTTAGAGGCNGCAGGGTTTAGATCGATGCCGTGCATCATACCGACGTGACCCATATGCTCAACGCCGCCAATGATAAAGGTATCACCTTGNCCNGTCATAATTTGCGCTGCTGCGGTGTGCAGAGCTTGCATCGATGAGCCGCATAGACGGTTGACGGTTTGGCCGCCAGTAGTCTTAGGGATATCAGCGAGTAGGCCGATATTGCGACCGATGTTCATNCCTTGCTCNAGNGTTTGGTTAACACANCCCCAAATGATATCTTCGACATCATTGGTATCGAAGTCGTTACGCTCAACTAAAGCGCGCACCAGCTCAGCTGATAGGCTATCGGCACGCACATGACGGAACATACCGTTTTTGGTTCTTCCCATCGCTGAACGCACACCGTCGACGATGACTACGTCTGTTGGACTTAAAGTTGTCATACTGTATTCCTTTTCAATTTGTTGTCAGCGCCGTCATGCTTAGCTTGATAGATTATGAATCTCGAATAGNTAGCAAGCTTACGGCACTTATCCTAATAGGTTATCTATACACTGTGGTCTATCTGTTGTTAAGACTCAGTTATGCAACAGGGTAGAATCTCTCACCAGCCGCTGCCATATCGCGAATCTTTTGCGGCGCTTCATAAGCTTTGCCAAGGTGTGCATATTTTTCACACAGCGCTAAATAGTTATCTAGACCCAATTGATCAATGTAACGGCACGGACCACCGCGGAATGGCGGGAAACCAACACCCATAATCATAGCCATGTCGGCCTCAGCAGGGGTGCTGACGATATTATCTTCTAAGCAGCGTACCGTCTCATTACAGAAAGCTAGCATAGTACGGTCAATGATCGTTTGATCATCAAACTCTTGTTTGTCGCTGTCGGTGGTCACTTCTAACAGCTTATAAGTGGCTTCATCAGCGACTTTTTTCGGCTTACCGCGCTTATCAGTTTCGTACTTATAGAAGCCAACGCCGTTCTTTTGACCGAGACGCTCATTCTCATATAGATGCTGGATAGCGCCTTTATAATCAGGGTTCATGCGATCAGGGAAACCTTGTGCCATAACTTCTGCACCGTGTACGCCCGTATCTAAACCGACGACATCGATGAGATAAGCCGGACCCATAGGCCAGCCGAATTTTTCCATGACTTTATCGACATGAGTAAAGTCTGCGCCTTGCTTAAGTAATAAGTCAAAAGCACCAAAGTATGGGAATAGGACACGGTTCACTAAGAAGCCTGGGCAGTCATTGACGACGACGGGCACTTTACCCATTTTAGTTGCGAGCGCAACCGTGGTGGCAATCGCTTCTTCAGAGGACTTCTCACCGCGGATCACTTCAACTAGCGGCATACGGTGTACTGGGTTAAAGAAATGCATACCAACGAAGTTCTCTGGACGCTCAAGCACTTCTGCTAAATGCGTAATAGAGATCGTTGAAGTATTCGAAGCCAAAATCGCGTCTTCTTTGACTAAGCCTTCGACTTCTTTGAGTACCGCGTGCTTCACTTTTGGATTTTCTACTACGGCTTCGATAACGATATCAGTCTCGCTAAAGTCGCCATAGTTCAAGGTAGGACGGATACGGCTTAGCGTTTCGCCCATTTTCGCTGGGGTCATCTTTTTGCGTTCGACCATTTTGCCAAGTAGTTTACTCGCTTCACCCATACCCAAATCTAACTGCTCAGATTTGATGTCTTTCATGATGATCGGCAAGCCTTTACTAGCGGCTTGATACGCGATACCGCCGCCCATGATACCTGCACCTAATACCGCGGCTTCATTGATTTCATGCGCTTGTTTGCTGTGTTTCTTAGCCAGCTTCTTAACCAGCTGATCATTTAAGAACAGACCGACTAAGCTCTCAGCTTGTGGCGTTTTAGCGGCTTTGGCAAAATAAGTGGCCTCAACTTCGATAGCTTTGTCACGTGGCAGATTGACGTGCTTTTCGATCGCTTCGATAGCGAGCGCTGGCGCTGGATACTGCTTAGGATTGGCTTTTGAGAAGATCATGCCTTTAGCGCTATTGAACGCCATGGCCTGCTCAAGCTGGTTTAATTTAACAGGATTGAGCTTCTCTTCACGTTTGGCTTGCCAATCAAGCTCNCCTGAGATACATTTTTTGACTAAATCAACAGCCGCGTCTTGCAAGTCATCAGCGGCAACAGTAGCGTCCACTAAGCCTAACTTTAGCGCTTCAAGTGGTTTTTTTGGCTTACCCGTCGCGATAAGCTCTAAAGCGTTATCAATACCGATGACGCGAGTACTACGCACCGTACCACCGAAACCTGGGAAAATACCGAGCTGCGTCTCTGGCAGACCGATGCTGGCTTTTTCGCTCATCACACGGTATTCACACACTAGAGTCATCTCACAGCCGCCGCCAAGTGCCGCGCCATTGATAGCCGCAACTTTCGGGAATGGTAAGTCTTCAAAGCGATTGAAAGTACCATTGACTTTGACGCCCCAGTCTTTGATTTCATCTTCTGGTTTTTGGAATGAAGCGACAAATTCTGTAATGTCGGCGCCCGCGATAAACACGCCTTTGCCTGAAGTGACGATAAGACCTTTAACATCGTCGGCTTGTTCTAAAGCACTCACCGCTTCGCCAAGCTGTTTATTGGTTTCCATGTCAAATTTATTGACGCTCTCACCTTCAGCATTAAAATGCATATTAGCAATGCCATCCTCTAGCATGCTCACGGTAATGCGATTTCCTTGATATACCATTTGAAACTCCTTGCTGGGTTATAAGATTTATAGGGCTATACAAGCTGATTGATACAATCAAAGCTTATTAAAAGGTTCATTATTTGAATGATTACATTTTTGAATTAAAGTTATCGTTGATAGCTATTAGTAAGAACTAATAGGTAGTAAAAAATAATAATTAATAAAAGATCAATAAGATGAAAGACCAGCTATTTAATTTTGACCGGTTAGAGCGTACTGCAATGTATGTTGCTATCAGTGCCCTTTAGCCTGTATCGACAATCAGTTTAGGGATTATAACCGCGACTGTCACAAGCTAAAGCCGGACTCGTAAGTCACTCTTAAGTCTTTAAGAGACATTTACCTACTCTGCAAGATGCTTTATTTGTATAGCAGCACCCTCGAAGAGCCGGCTCTACAACTCATCGTTATTAAGCCTTTAAGGCTTATATTATACAAACATATTNGCNCTNNNAATNAAATCATCAATACGTAACCAAAGCTTAGCCAATCTTACTCGCGCGCAATACGGGCTAAGCGACTATACTTGCGCAGTCGCTATATAAGCCGCTGTCACTATTAAGCCGCTGTCACTATCATGCTAAACTCATGCTAAACTAAGGCGATTTTCGCTTTTGTCTTTTCACTTAGTCATTGGTAGCTTTATGTCTCTCCCCTCCACTTCGCAATTCGTTCCTTTTGACTCCTTTGAGCAGCTCTCTTACTCGTTACGCACACAATTAGCCGCAGATATTGAAGCGCTATTTACTTACGCCAATTTGCCAAGTCCGCTCGGTGATGCTTGTCGCTATGTGATGACCGGCGAAGGCAAGCTGGTGCGGCCTTTATTAGTCGCCAGTGCTTTTGCTAGTATTATCGCGAGTACTGATGATGTGACCTCAGTTACTGGACAAGCCGAAACGACAAGCGCCATAGCAGATAAACCAGCTGGCTTGGCGACTCTTTTGCGCCATGAAGCCCATTATGATATGTGCCGAAGAGCGGCATTAGCGGTGGAGCTGTTGCACACTTACTCTCTTGTACACGATGATTTGCCGTGTATGGATGATGATGAGCTGCGCCGTGGCCAGCCCACCGCTCATATCGTCTTTGATGAGGCGACCGCTTTGCTAGCAGGGGACGTGCTACAAACTTTAGCCTTTGAAGTACTTAGCGCCGAGATACCCACCTTTGCGCCTTTTAATGAGGTGATAGCCAGTAAGCTTTTGGCCGTATTTGCACCGCGAGCGCGGCGTATGGTGGCAGGGCAAATGCTCGATCTCAATGCTGAAGCGAGTACAGACATATCGCAAANGGATTTGGAATCCATCCACCGGGATAAGACCGGCGCGTTAATAGAAGCGGCGCTGCTGATGGGCGGAATATGNGCNGGTGCTACAGCGCCGCAGCGGATGGCACTGCAGGACTGTGCCCAGCATATTGGTCTGGCCTTTCAAGTACAAGACGATATCTTGGATGTGACAGGAAATACCGATGATCTGGGCAAACCGGCTGGCAGCGATGAGAAGCTTGATAAATCAACNTACGTGAAGCTCATGGGCGTGGANGCAGCCAAAGACTACGCGCAGTCGCTATTTGCAGAAGGTCGCGGTGCAATCACTCGTGAGTTAGGTGACGACAATGCCGTACTAGCGGTTATCGAATGGCTGTGGCAGCGACAAAAGTAAAGTCGAACCTGTAATAAAGGCCGCTAGCAATAGGATACTGTAGTCGATTCACTATAAAAATGGCGTAGCGCGCTTAATTTCATAACAATTTTATTTTGAACTGACTATATGAATAATCATTCTACTTCGACCATCTATTTAGGCACAGGCGGCTATAGCGATACTGACCTGCTGGGCACGCTATATCCCAAGGGTACCAAAAAGACCGATTTCTTACGTGAGTACGCCAAGCAATATGGCGCGGTGGAGATTAATAGTACCTTTTATGCGCCTATCGGCCAAAAAGCCTTTGCCGGTATGNTTAATAAAGCTTATGAGCAAGCCGATAGCGAGTTGAAGTTTGCAGTAAAACTGCATCAAGACTTTACTCATGCGCGTAAGGGCACAGCGGAGCACGCACAATCTTTTCTCAATGCCTTGACGCCGCTGATCGAAGCAAATGCTCTAGCTCCTCTACTGCTGCAATTTCCGCATGGCTTTGATCGTACTCGTGAGCATCGGCTATATCTAGCCAATCTGGTCAGCTGGTTTGGCGATTATCCGCTAGCAGTCGAGTTTCGTCATAACGCATGGCACACCCCGCAAGTAGTCGATAGCTTTAAACAGCAAGGTCTCATTTGGTGCAGCGTTGACTATCCCAAAGTCAGCGGTCTACCGCCTNCNCGNNTGATATTTACCGAGCGTACAGGCTATCTGCGNATGCATGGCAACAANCTNAACTGGTGGGACGCGATGAGCGCCGCCGACCGTCACGATTATCGCTATAGNGAGGCGGAGATGCAGAATTGGGCGCAAGCGATTGCCAATCAGCGTCAGCATTTNGATACGCTATATATNTTTTTTCAAAANACCGTCAANGCGCACGCGTACTATAATATTGCTATGCTGCGTGAGGCGCTAATAGCGCATAACTTTGACGTACTGTAGTTAACCTAAACCCTAATTTAATAAGAGCGCTATGGATTCACTCAGTCAAATCGTCTTGGGCGCGAGCGTCCAAGGGGCAGCACTTGGCAAATATCAGGGGCGCAAAGCCTACCTATATGGGGCGATACTGGGCACGCTGCCTGACTTGGATGTACTGATTAGCTACCCCGACCCCATCAGCGACATGACCTACCATCGCAGCTTTAGTCATTCTTTATTTGTCCTGAGCGCAGTAGGTATCGTCGGCGCTTGGCTAATCAGTCGCTATCATCACTGGCGCAATATGCCGTTGCCTTATTCAACGCGGCGCTTAGCACTTGCCATGACGTTGGTGTTGACCACCCATCCTATCTTGGACAGCTTTACGGTCTACGGCACGCAGCTATTTTGGCCGCTGCAAGACCCGTTGCAGATGACCCCAATCAGTATTGCCTCCGTCTTTATTATTGATCCACTCTATACCCTGCCGCTCCTGATAGCGGTGATCGTGGGACTTATTAAAGGAGGCAAACTTGCGGTATTTAAAGCAGGACTGCTGATGAGTTGTCAGCGCCTTGCNGTTTGGATGCTGCTGCTCAGTAGCAGTTATTTATTATTGGGCTTAGGATTAAAATACCACGCCCAATCCNAAGCGNAGCAAACTTTGGCAGTGGCTAATATCAATACCACGCGCATCAAAACCATGCCNGTCCTACCGACGATACTNATGTGGCGTACCGTTGCCGAAAATAATGAGCATAGACTGATTGANNTNNGNGGCAGTGTCTTAGANAGCCGCTTGCCTGAATATCGCTATCTGACGCAGTATGATAATGCGCAGACNCTACGCNCAAACCTGCCAGCGCAAAGCCGACCCTATGCCCAGCGTCTTGACTGGTTCTCTGGTGATTGGACAGGGTATCGCGTCCAAATGCTACCCGCCACTTCTACCACTGGCGATGCAGCCGAACAGCTGGTCGTTGATGATTTGCGTATGATGGCAGGTGACACGGCTTTCTTTAGTTTTGTATTAGCGGAGAAAGCCAATCAACATGCGCAGTGGCAAGCCATCACCCCGATAGAAGCCCCTATTATCACAGTAGACAACGAGCCTACACCGTCACGCTTTGAGCTGATTCAGCAAGGGTTTAAACGTGTGTTTGATGAAAAGGCAGTGGATAAGCGTGAAGGCTGGGAAATAGTTGAATAAAGTTGGTTATTAGTGGTGACAGGGACTGGGCTTTTGGAGTAAAGTCATTGTAGATACTTATTATAATATTGCGATGCTGCGAGAAACGTTGAGTAAGTTTGAGTTTGAGGTACTCTGAACAAGTTGAATGTTAAAACGTAGCGCGTCCCCTACACACCAATGATTGTTTTAACCTTTGTTTTATATGAATAGCAGAAGCCACTTAAGATATAGGGTATTTAGTTTGAGAATTTACTTTTATAAATGGTGCGCAGGGCACACCCTATAGAAACTAATTTCTGATAACAGTAAACCAAAAAAAGGACGCCTCTCAGCGTCCTCTTTTTATTTACAAATCAAAAGCTAGGTAGCTTATTTACCTTCAACACCAGCATCTTGACCTTTGTANTTNGCGTTTGCGTAGTCCCAGTTCACGAGCTTGTCTAGGAACGTATCGACATAGTCAGGACGACGGTTACGATAATCGATGTAGTAAGCGTGCTCCCACACATCACAAGTCAATACGGCTATTTTATCGTGTGCAAGTGGGTTATCTGCATCGCTAGTTTTCATGATAGAGAGTTTGCCGCCAACTTTGTCAGTAACTAGCCATGCCCAACCTGAACCGAACTGTGACGTCGCTGCATTTTTGAACTCTTCACGGAATTTGTCATAACTACCGAAGTCTTCTTCGATTTTACCTTTTAGATCACCTGTTGGCTCGCCGCCGCCATTGTCAGGCGTCATGCAGTTCCAGTAGAACGTGTGATTCCAGACTTGTGCTGCTTGGTTAAACATGGTTTGTTTGCTATCGTCTTTTGCCGTAGCTTCGATGATCTCAGGCAGTGTCTTATCTTCAAGACCAGAACCTGGTAGCATATCTTTTAATTTATTTACGTAAGCTGCATGGTGCTTGTCATGATGATACTCTAGTGTCTCGGCACTGATATGTGGCTCTAGTGCGTCTTTGGCATAAGGTAGGTCTGGTAGTTTGATATTTGACATAGTTATTTTATCCTTGCTGTTTTAGCCAACACTTTATAGCCGTAATCTCTACACCGTTTTGATGATAAAGCTCGCTATTAAATAGAAGACTAAGTTGGCTGAGTTTATTATTAGTGAATATGCACTGGTGCTTGAAGTACCTTGAAGTACTTAGACACCTTATTATAAATTCCTTTATCAGAAATCTAAAAAGTTATAACCCTAAAACGAGCTTAATGACTCCGAGTGGCTACTTATCGATATAAATCAATGTTATAGATTCTAATGAATAAGAAGTAAACTCAAAGGACATAAGCTGTAAGCTATAATTCACTGTAGCTTGTGAGCTAGTATAACAATAGTCGCGGGTGATATCCGTTACTAAATGTTATAGAGCATTCGCTAACTAGTATAGGCTAGCGGATAACGCAGCACAACTTCTCAAATCTTGGATAGTTTTTATGAATATTCCCACTTCGCAAACGCTGGCACAGAGCCCGTCAAAGGATGAGTTCAGCGAATTTTCAGGACAGAAGCAATTCTNGGCACAAANTNAATGGGTGCTAGCCAGCAATAATAAAGGCAAGCTTGCCGAGTTTGAGCGATTATTTGCAGCAGCGAACTTGGACATTACCATCACACCTCAAGGTCAGCTCAATATAGCAGATGCGATTGAGGACGGTTTGAGCTTCGTTGAGAACGCCATTATCAAGGCGCGTCATGCTAGCCGTAGCAGCGGATTGCCGGCGATTGCCGATGATTCAGGCTTATGTGTGCCAGTGTTAGGTAATGCGCCCGGCATCTACTCTGCTCGCTATGCCGGCGAGCATGGCAATGACGCTAACAATAACGCTAAGCTCATCGCTGACTTGCAGCCTATGCGTAAGCAAAACCCAAACGCACCCATTAAGGGGATGTTCGTCTGTGTACTAGCGCTGGTCCGTCACGCTGATGACCCGCTTCCGATTATCGCTCAAGGCTTATGGCAAGGCGAGATATTAGACGCACCACATGGCGATGGTGGTTTTGGTTATGATCCACTATTTTGGTTACCCCAATTAGAGGCAACGGCGGCAAGTTTGGATAGCGCTCATAAAAACCAAATCAGTCATCGCGGACAAGCGATTAGGCAATTATTGCAGCAATTATGAGGTTTTGGGCATCCATTTATCGCTTTTTGCAAGCAATTTAAAGCAAATATACGCTTAGGTAAACAGATAGCTTTTACTTTAATTAGTAGATAGATTATACTGTTCTACTTTTAAATTTTATTGCTGCTGGGCTTTGGCCCTTTTATTTGATAAAAGACTGACTAAAACAGTAATCAGGGTTACAGGCAGCGGTAATGGTTATCAGCGCTCAGTGTTCAAAGCTCAGTATTTAAGGCTAAGTATTTTAACCTGAGTGTTTAAAGCTGATATCTGCAAGACCCTATTCATTCTAACGGCAATCGATAACTCGTTTATCTTTATCCATATATAAGCGCGATTGGCTATTATTTTAATCATCTAAGGTGTAATTAACATGGCTACAGATTTACAAGTCACAACCAACAAGCTGTCTAACAAAGAGACTCAGCTGACGGTTAAAGTCCCCGTAGAAAAAATCCAAAGTAAAGTCGAAGGCCGCATCAGCCAAGTGGCGAAAACCGCCAAAATCGACGGTTTCCGTAAAGGCAAAGTGCCAATGTCGCACATCCGCTCACAGTATGGCGCGGGCATTCAGCAAGAAGTAATCAATGATGTCATTCGTGATACGGTCTTTGAAGCGATCAAAGAAGAGGACATCCGCGCCGTTGGTATGCCAAATATCGACGACGTTAAACTTGAAGATGACTTCTTAGTGTATCAAGCGACTGTTGAGATCTTCCCAGAAGTGGAAGTACAAGGTATCGATGAGATCGAAGTAGAGCGTCATACTGCTACTGTTGATGATGCTGATGTCGATACTATGATCGAAAACCTACAAAAGCAGCGTCAAGAGTACGTTGAGAAAAAAGGTAAAGCGACCAAAGATACTCAGGTCACTTTCGACTTTGAAGGTTCAATCGACGGCGAGAAGTTTGAAGGCGGTAGCGCTGAAGACTTCAAACTAGTCATCGGTAGCGGCCAGATGATTCCAGGCTTTGAAGACGGTATCAAAGGCATGAAAGCTGGCGAAGAAAAGACCATCGATGTGACTTTCCCAGAAGATTATCAAGCCGAAAACTTAGCAGGTAAAGAAGCTCAGTTCAAGATCAATGTCAAATTGGTCGAAAAACCTAAGTTACCTGAGATCGATGAAGAGTTCCTTGAGCTGTTCGGCGTGACTGAAGGCGGCGTAGACAAACTAAAAGAAGATGTGCGCAAAAATATGGAACGCGAAATCAAGAACGCCGCGCGTAGCCAAGTGAAGCAAGCGACTTTTGATGCGCTACTAGAGAAAAACGAATTTGATGTGCCAAGCGCGATGCTAGAGCAAGAGATCGATCGTCAGCGCAGCATGATGATGCAGCGTTTCGCTCAGCAGTTCGGCTCAAGCGCTGATAGCTTTGATAAAGATATGCTNCCTAATGAGCTGTTCGAAGAGCAAGCCTTACGTGCCGCGCGTCTAGGTATCATCGTCGCTCGCCTCATCGATACTCAGGGTATTGAAGTCGATCAAGATCGCGTCGAGACTTTCATCAAAGAAGCTGCTGAAAACTACGAAGATCCAGCTGAGGTCATCGAGTACTATACTAATGACAAGCAGCAACGCGCAAATATCGAATCAGTCGTGTTAGAAGACCAAGTGGTTGACTATTTGATTGAGCAAGGTAAAGTCACTGATAAAGAAGTTAGCTATCAAGACCTGCTCGCGGCTCAGCAACAGCAGCAGCAAGCAATGTAGTCAGTGAGTCTTACCGCCTTTGCGCATGAATGAGCGATCATTACCGCATTGAGCGCTAGCGAGATATATAAATTGCCTCAACACCTTTGTTGGGGCATTTTTGTCAGTACGATTTGCTTTTGGCTACGACGAATAGTGAGTTTTTTACTATCTTTGCTACGCTGCCCTTGATAATTGATGACTGACGCCTTATTAATAGGGGACAATTTATCATTTGTGACGCTAAGCATTTACTAGTACGCCCTAAAAAAGTTACTATTGCTGGACTTTTTAATTTATAGCTTAGTCCGTTCACAGACTAATCCCTCTATTCTAAAAACAGCGTTTTTTATAAAAACAGTTATTTTATTACTACCCTTTTCTATTTACCTTTAAATATTAGGACATTTCTATGACAGATTATGATCGCATCACTGCCAATCCTCATTTCGATATGCTGATGAGCGCCCACGATCAAGTGCAAAGTTCAGGCCAAGCGGCACAAGGCGCTCTCGTTCCTATGGTGGTTGAACAATCGGCGCGCGGCGAGCGTTCGTTCGATATTTTCTCGCGTCTATTACGTGAGCGGGTGATATTTTTGACCGGTCAAGTCGAAGATCACATGGCCAACCTTATCGTCGCTCAGTTGCTATTCTTAGAAGCGGAAAACCCGGACAAAGATATCCATTTATATATCAACTCTCCAGGTGGTTCTGTAAGTGCCGGTCTCGCTATTTTTGATACCATGAACTTCATCAAGCCTGAAGTGTCAACCATCTGTATGGGCGGCGCTTATAGCATGGGTTCGTTCTTGTTGGCAGCGGGCGAGCGCGGTAAACGCTATGCGCTAGCTAATTCGCGCGTAATGATTCATCAGCCATCGGGCGGCGCGCAAGGTCAGGCGACTGATATCGAGATTAACGCGCGTGAAATCATCAAGACTCGTGCCCGTCTCAATGAGATTTTGGCTGAGCGTACTGGCCAGCCAGTAGAGAAAATCGAAAAAGACGTTGAGCGTGACTACTGGTTAGATGCCAAGGAAGCCAAAGAGTATGGTTTAGTCGATGAAGTATTAGAGCGTCGCCCTGCTGACCTTAAGTAATCTCTGATAGTTATGATTGAATACTGAATACTCTAATGCTGATAATTTAAGTAGTAAGTCACTAGGGTTTAAGTAGACGACTGACTCACCGTTATCGATAAGTTTTAAACTAAAAAGCAAGATTTTAGGAGTGCCTCTATATGGCAAAAGATAAGACCCCGCAGTGCTCATTTTGCGGTAAAGCCAAAAGTGAAGTAAAACAGTTAATTGCCGCTGATGATGCCAATATCTGTAATGAATGTATTGAGCTTTGTACTGACCTCATCGTAGACAGCGTTGACGAGGAAGAAACAGATGGCGAGCTTGATACCTCATGGGTCAACAAAAAGCTACCGACTCCTAAGGAGCTGCGCGCCAAGCTTGATGACTATGTAATCGGTCAGGACGCGGCCAAAAAAGCCTTGGCCGTTGCGGTTTATAACCACTATAAGCGCCTGAAAGTCAGCCAAACTTTGGCCAGTGATAAGAAAAAAGCTAAGATCGGCGCGGATGATGCGATGGTTGAGTTGGCCAAGAGTAATATTTTGCTAATAGGTCCGACCGGCTCAGGTAAAACCTTGCTCGCGCAGACGTTAGCGCGCCTTCTTGACGTGCCTTTCGCTATGGCGGATGCAACAACGCTCACCGAAGCGGGTTATGTCGGTGAAGATGTCGAAAACATCGTACAAAAACTACTGCAAGCTTCTGATTATGATGTCAGCAAAGCCGAACAAGGTATCATCTATATCGATGAGATCGACAAAATCAGTAAAAAAGGTGAGAACCTATCGATCACTCGTGATGTCTCAGGCGAAGGCGTTCAGCAAGCACTGCTCAAGCTCATCGAAGGCACAGTTGCTGCTATTCCGCCGCATGGTGGTCGCAAGCATCCACAGCAAGAGCTGATCCAAGTCGATACCAGTAATATCCTGATTATCGTAGGTGGTGCTTTTGCTGGTCTCGATAAAGTCATCCAGCAGCGCACTGAAAAAGGCGGTATCGGTTTCAATGCTGATGTCAGCTCAAAAGACGATAGCCGCCGCAGCTCAGACTTACTACAGCTTGTCGAGCCAGAGGATTTGATTAAGTTTGGCCTGATCCCAGAGCTGATTGGCCGTTTGCCGGTATTAGCCGCATTAGAAGAGCTCGACGAAAATGCGCTCATCCAGATATTGACTGAGCCTAAGAACGCTTTGGTGAAGCAATACGAGTATCTCTTCGATATGGAAGGCGCTAAGATCACCTTTACCGAAAAGGCGCTTGATGCCATTGCCAAAAAAGCCATGGAGCGCAAAACAGGGGCGCGTGGNCTACGTTCTATCGTCGAAAACGCCTTNCTAGAAACTATGTATGAGCTACCATCGATGGAAAATGCTAAGTCAGTCACTGTCGATGATACCGTCATCAACGAAGGCAAAATCCCTAAAATTGCCTAGCTCTTCATTGTTGGCAGTTATAGGCTTATTAAATAATACAAAGGTGTCTAGCATTATGTATGCTAGGCACCTTTTTTTATGCTAAAAGATGACAGCTGCGTATACTGATGGGTTTTAGTTGCAAGCCTAAGTCGTGATAAGCTCACATCATGTTCGTTTGTATTTAACGTGTTATTTTATCTATTTAACGCTCGTACTTAATACCTCATTACTTTTATTATTNCTCTCATCATTACAAAGGATTGTTACTCATGTTGAACTCTATGACCGCGGCCCTACGCCAGCATTTGCCTGACTCCTTACAACCTCATGCCTCCAATAGCACGCAAAGCGAAGATATCAGCGACTTTTATAAAGGTCACGTCGCCGCGATTACTGGTGCAGGCTCGGGTATGGGCCGCGCGCTTGCTATCCATTTGGCCAAAATGGGCTGTGAGGTGGCGCTCTCAGATATCGGTGCAGAGCCGCTCGCTGAAACGCAAAAACTGCTCGAAGGTTATGATGTTAAAAGCACTATTAGTGTCCTTGATGTTGCGGACAAAGATGCCGTTTATAACTGGGCGGATAGCGTAGTCGCCGACCACGGCAAAGTGAACTTTGTGTTCAATAATGCCGGCGTGGCGCTCTACTCGACGGTCGAAGGTAGTAGTTTAGAGGAGCTAGAATGGGTGATGGATATCAACTTCTGGGGCGTGGTATATGGCACCAAGGCCTTTTTGCCACTGATCAAAAACAGCGTCAAGCTCAGTGAAACCAATGCCAGTAAAGCCAAAGCCGATAATAAATCACGTCAATTCTATGAGCATGGGCACATCGTTAATATCTCAAGCCTATTTGGTCTCACCGCTCAGCCGTCTCAGTCTGCTTATAACGCTAGTAAGTTTGCGGTACGCGGCTTCACTGAGAGCTTGCGTCAAGAGCTCGATATTCAGCGTAGCGGCGTCTCAGCGACTTGTATTCATCCGGGCGGTATCCGTACTAATATCGCCAACAGCGCCCGCGGTAACGATAGCATCAGCGAGCTTGGCATGCGCTCAGGCCCGAGCGCCATTCGCAGCTTTAATAAGTTTTTGAAATTTGATGCCAATGAGGCCGCTTGGATTATTCTAGAAGCCGCCGCTACCAATCAGCCGCGGCGCTTGATTGGTAATGATGCTAAGATGATAGATGCGGTGCAGCGGGTATTNCCAAACCGTTATAGCAAGATATTGAATGACGTTAATAAGCTATCTCGCAAGATTAAAAAACGCAACTCAGCAAAAACCAGTCGTTCTTAGTTCACTTGTTTGTTTAATCTCTCATTTATGATGGCAATAAAAAACGCCTAAGCTTTAGAGCTTAGGCGTTTTTTATAGTTGCGAGTTTTGTATATATGCGTTTATTTATTGCANGCGCGTTAGGGTAATTTCATATCTCCCGCGACTAGCCAGCCTGATTTTCGCATTAGCCAAGCCACAGATCCTGCAATGATAGCCGGTAGTACAAACATCAGTAAGATAATCGCCGTCCACAACTGCGTGGTGCTCATCAGGCCNTGNGANGCTTCAATCACCCCGAATACTCCTACCAGTCCAGCCGTACCCATACCTGCGCCNGTCGCAGTACAAGCCAGCTTAAACACTACTGTTGCGATAGGTCCAACGATGGCGCTCGCTACGATGGCAGGTAATAAGATAATCGGNTTTTTGAGGACATTAGGAATTTGCAGCATGCTCGTACCAAGACCCTGCGAGATGACGCCACTAAAGCCATTATCCTTAAAGCTAGCAACCGCGAAGCCAATCATGTGCGCNGCGCAGCCGACCACCGCCGCGCCGCCAGCGAGGCCGCCAAGGCCAATGGCGATACAGATAGCCGCACTAGAGGTTGGTAGTGTCAGTAAGATACCGACGATGACCGCGATGACGATGCCCATGAGTAGCGGCTGTAATTCCGTNGCTGCTTGAATGCCTTGNCCNACNGCATTGACNGCGACGACTACCGGTGGATTAAGAAAAGCGCACACCGCCCAAGCCACCGTACAGACTACTAAAGGCACCAGCAAGATATCGAGCTTGGTCTTACCTGAGACCCAAGTACCCGCCCGATAGGCAAACACGGAAGCTAAATAAGCGCCAATAGGATTACCAGGCAGCGCCAAAAAAGTAGCCGGCCCAGCGTCTTGCGCGGTAAACAATGTCCCTGCCATAAAGGCTTCAGTATGCGCGCCAAGCATACCAGCGACCAAGCAGCTAAGCATCACTAGCGTCGGCGCTTTGAGATAGTAAGCGATACCTACGCCTATCCCTGCGCCCATTAGCACAGAGGCAAGTTTACCGATAGCCATCAGCGCCGGGATCTGCAACCAACCACCGATTTGCGAGATGATAAGTCCAGCGATTAAAGTGACAAATAGCCCCAAGGCCATACCTGTAAAAGCATCGATAAAATACTTTTGAAAGAATGATTTGATCATCCCAGTTGATGCTGTTGTCGTCTCAGCTGAGTTCATGAGTAGGCTCTCACTGTTCGTTTATAAAGGGCGATAGTCTTGCTGATGGCTATCGGCTCAGATAATCCATAATTAAAATATCTTATCGTTAAAACAAGCGCTTGCTCAGTGCCCTCAGCAAAAAAATAGCACAAAAAAAGCGTCGATGTGACGCTTTTTTTGATATTAACTTCTTGCCGCTAGCGGCGCTGCTCGACGATAATAGAGTCGATACCGTTGTTTTGTAGACGCTGCTGAGCGCTAGTGACTTCTTGACGAGTAGTCATCGACCGCGAAATCACTTGATAAATAGGCAAGCCATTACCAGTCGTATTTTTGACGACTTTGGCATCGACCCCTGCCATCAGCACTTGCGCGCGGCGACGATCCGCTTCATCAGCATCACCGAAGCTATTGATTTGCAGGATATAAGTTGGTGCTTGCGCTCTTTGTACTGTCGCTGCGCCGCTATTAGCAGCCGTATTGGCGTTATTGCTTGCATTACTATTAGGAGATGCAGGCGTAGTGCCGTCATAAGTGGCATTTTCTTCTACTATGGTAATCTCATTACTAGCACTGCTATTAGCGCCGCTGTTATTAGCTGCTGAATTGCTACTCGGTTCAATCGTTGTAGTTTCAGAGATACCAAAATTGCCGGTATCATTACTATTGTCAGCGTTAGTCTCAGGCTGAGTCACGACAACATCAGCCTCAAAGTCGTCGGTAGCCCCTAAGCGATCATTCTCGGCTCCGCCGATATCTTCATCAGGAATAGTCGCCATCTCTTGGTTAGGCAAGATATCATAAAACTCATAATCGGCATTGTCAGTGTCCGTCTCCACGCGCGGCTGTATCTGCCGATCAGNATCAGCTGCGGTTTCACTGCCTGTGGGGCTGAAATTGAACAAGGGCGAGAGGTATATAAACACCCCTATCATTAGCGTCAGTATTGCACCAACGAACATCCACAATAAGCCTGATACGCTACTCGACTTACGTTTTTCAGTGGCGCCTCTAGGTTTTTTGGCTAACATGGATCGGTTTCTCCCTACTGAGTTTATATAAGACTATGTTGATATAAGACTATATTAATCTAAAACCACACTGATAGCAGTATAACGTATTCGCCTACATGCTAGAAGGCGCAGTCAGCCCTAATAGATTTAGACCATTAGCTAGTACTTGCCGAACCGCCTTTGACAAACGCAGGCGCGCCTGCATCATATCTAGCTCCTCAGCGCTCGGTGTCGCCCCTGAGGTCAAGCTCATAGGCAAGATACGGTTGGTGTCATACCAGCCGTGGAACAGCGCGGCTAACTCTTTGAGGTAGTTGGTCAAAATATGCGGCTCATAACCTGTTGCGGCGCGCAATAAAGTCGCAGGATAAGCGGCTAGCAGCTTAATAAGCGCCTCTTCGCTTGGCGCGCTCAGCAAGTTTTGCTGCGCTGCACCTACGCTGTCATCAACGCTCAGCCCGCTAGTTTCTAGTTTTTCTAATACGCGGCAGACGCGGGCGTGCGCGTACTGAATGTAGTACACTTGATTGTCTTTGCTCTGGGATTTGGCCAGCTCTAAGTCAAAGTCTACATGCACCTCAGGCTTACGCGCCACATAATAAAAACGCGCAGCATCATTACCGACCTCTTCACGTAGCTCACGCAGTGTCACAAACTCCCCAGAGCGCGAAGACATGGGTACTTTTTCGCTGCCGCGCCATAAAGCAACAAACTGCACTAACACCACATCCAAACGCTCGGCGTCGATACCAAGAGCCAATAGCGCTGCTCGGACTCGCGGCACATAACCGTGATGATCCGCGCCTAAGACATCGATNACTTTATCAAAACCACGGTCAAACTTGTTTTTGTGATAAGCGATATCGGAGGCAAAATACGTGGTCTGACCATTCGCGCGGCGCACTACCCGATCTTTTTCATCGCCAAAATCTGTCGATTTAAACCAGATATTACCGTCTTTCTCGTATAGATGGCCTTTGTCTTCTAATATTTGTAGCGCCGGCTCAATCTCATCAGTGATTGATCTTTCGCTAAACCAGCGCTCATAACGCACGCCAAAATCGTTCAAATCGTCTTTGATATCAGCCAAAATNCCCGTCAACGCGGCATTAAGAAATAACTCATAGTTCGCGCCTAACAATGCTTTACTATTGGTAATTAAGCCATCGATATGCGCCTCTTTGTCACCTGAGATCAGCTCCTTGTCACCGTTCGCGGTGATATCGTACTGAGCATCTGCCGCAACGTCTTTGGCGACTTGTTCAAAACAATGCACGTAACTGTTGCCGTGCTGCGTCTTTACCATCTCTGCGATATCGCGGACATAGTCGCCTTTATAAGCGTTAGAAGGGAAAGTGACGCTCTCGCCGTTCGCCTCTAGATAGCGCAAATAAGTACTGGTCGCCAAGATATCCATCTGCCGGCCGGCGTCATTGACATAATATTCACGGGTAACGTCATAGCCGACGGCTTCNAGCANATTGGACACACTCATACCAAAGGCGGCGCCGCGCCCATGACCGACATGCAGGCTTGAGGTCGGATTGGCGGAGACAAACTCGACTTGCACCTTTTGCCCTGCGTACTGCTCACTAAGACCAAAGCGGTCTTGTAGAGCGAAGATATCCTCTAAAACGGCAAACTTAGCATCACTGTTCAAAAACACGTTAATAAAGCCAGGCCCGGCGATATCCACTTGACGGATATCTTGGTTGTCAGGAAGCGCGTTTACGATTTGCTCCGCTAGCGTGCGCGGATTTGTTTTGGCGGCTTTGGCAGCGGTCATCGCGATGTTACTGGCAAAATCGCCGTGACTTAAATCCTTGGTACGAGTAATTTGGCTCTTATTTTGCCAATCAGCAGGCAATACGCCGCCTTCTTTTAGAGTTTGGACAGCATCATCAAACAGGGCGGCTAAAGTATCGATTTGGGCTTGTGACATAGGGGTATGAACTCAGATAAATAGGACAAAAAAGTGATAACCCGTAAATATAACAATCTTTGGGGTTTATTGCATCACAATTGACAAAAATAGTAGCGCTGTGTGCTAATTTACGCACATAAATGGCTTAACGCTACTTCGATGACTACTTAGTCGTAATAACCAGCGCCTAGCGGTTGTCCTACAGAGTTGATACACGCATATCACAGTGATAGAAGTTATAATGCTACCCAACTTACACCATAGGATGTAGATATGTTCGCCATTGCTGCTAACACAGTCACCAATTGGGGCCTGTATATATTACTACCGATATTTATCGCTTTTTTATTCTTTATTATGTTCGATATCTCTAAAAAATCCAATGCCGGCCGCGCGGGCACCTTTTGGATATTTTTGGCACTCGGCGCTGGGTTTATGGGCTTTTTACTCAAACTATTACTTGAAGTAGCCTTTAAGAAATGGCTGATTTAGTGACTCTCTTCTTTATAATTGATGACATCACTCACATAAGTGGGCATACCCCAAGCGCCGCCCGGCTCTATCAGGCGACATAACCCTGTGGTCTGCTCAAGTGCTTTTGCAAAGGTTTTGCCATCCCAAACCCAGTGAGTCATTGACCAACAGTCGCCTAATCCGCGACCTTTGTGCGCTGCGAATATCTCGCCATTGTCATAACGACTACCTGATGTAGTAATCAGCTGCGGGTTTTGGGGATGCGTATTATCTATGAGCCAGTAACCGCTGCCAAAATTATAAGCGCCCGTCCAACAGCTATGAACCGCTAACGTATACTGACTATCTACGGGTATAAACGTCCAGTTAAGCTCACTTGGGCTATACTCTTGGATCCTTTGGTAGGCTTTGGTTTTTGGATTGACCAGCTCACACTCTCCCATCCTCTCTTTTGTACCCATTAACTCCTCAGAGTCAATATCTACCCATGTATCGATATTGTCTTGAAAATAACTCAAGGTCGATGGTGCAAGCGGCTGCTTGTCTGGGTCAGCATATACAAAGGCTTTTTTGATGATAGGTTTGGCATTAGCCGCTTTTGGAGTTTGCCGATTGGGATTATTCTTACTGACTAGTGCAAGCGATGTGCCTACTCGGCCTTGGACGTCGTCTAATTTCAATAATACAGCGGCCATACCTTTGTCAGATATTTGCCAGTGGTAATCACCTCTTGCCAACACTATTTTAGTATTTTGGCGAGCGTGTNTGATAAGTTGAGCCGTTTGCTTGCTAGTCAGCTCTCCGTTTTCAACCTCACCATAAGGCTTATCATTTAGCCATAATTCAACAGGCTCGTTTGCCGCGTTAATTTGCGCGATTATCTCGTCTGATGCTTCCCAGTAGTTCAGTGAAACTTGCGTACGTGGTGTTTTCTCACCTGCCGTTACGGTCATCAAAACACTACCGCGCCAATCGTCTACTTCATCGGTATAACCGGCTGCGCGGCAAGTCAAAGTATTATCACAGACCAGTTGCCAATCACCGCTCACAAAGCCGCTGCCCTTGAACGCATCCCCGTAGGCGTCTGATGCGGCAGCAGATAGTGATGCTGCGGATAATAAGGCACTAACGCTCGCTACCCTCAAAAAAGATAAGATTGTCATCTGTCACANTCCTTATGCCAAATAAACATGCTTTAAAAACCTCACCGCTTGGCGATAAGCGTCGCGCGCTTCGGCGCAGGATAGCCCTCAATCGTTTTACTCTGATCATTGGAATCAAGAAAATCTGCCAGCGATTGATAGGTCATCCATTCGGTCGCGCGCTGTTCCTCTATCGTCGTCACATCGATATCGACGCAGCGCACCTCACGAAACCCTACCTTTTCAAGCCAACCGATTAGCGCCGCAACCGATGGCAAAAAGTAGACATTATTCATCTGCGCGTAACGATCATGTGGCACTAGTACCGTATTAGCATCACCATCGATTACTAAAGTCTCAAGCACTAGCTCACCGCCTTTGACCAGCTGACCGCGCAGCTGCTGCAGATGCGCGAACGGCGACTGCCGATGATAAAGCACCCCCATACTAAACACCGTATCAAACAGCTGACTGTGCTCCGGCAGTGCCTCTAAGGGTACGGGAATATAGTGCGTGCGATAATTACCTGTATCATTCATATCCGCTGCACCAACAAAATGCCGAATCGCCATAAACTGATGATAAAACAGGCAGGACGGATCAACGATAATCACCGTCTGAGCACCTGTCCCCACCATGCGCCAACCGTGATAGCCTGAACCGCCACCGACATCGAGTACCCGCCGACCTTTTAGCGGACTCAAATGCGGCGCTACCCGCTCCCACTTCCAGTCGCTATGCCACTCAGTATCTATCTGAATGCCTGAACTCTCATGACCTATTTGAAACGGTCCCTTTCGCCACGGCATTAATTGCTTAAGTAGCGCTAAAGCTTGCTTACGCTCAGAGTCATTAAGAGGAGCGTTAATAGTAATAGCTGAACTATTTAAATTCACGCTATCGACGTTTAAATCAGGCAACCGCGCCACCGAGGACTGATAAGCGGGCGCATGCGCATAGTTGCGCTTATCTTTGATAGCGGTGAGCCATTCGGGTAATTTCGTCAGCCACTCATAAGCACTGGGATGCGTCTCAGCGATGGTTAATAAGGTTAAATATAGCTCACGTTCAGCGTTGGCAATGGTGTTGTTGGTCATAAAGTTTCAAGTTTCGCTTAGTTATCGTTGGCCAGATAAGAGGAAGAACAAAGAGGAAAAGATGAGCCTCAAGTTTAGCGCATTTTAATGGTCGTGAAATCTGCNNGGCATAGGTTATTTATTTTTAAGGATTGGATAAAAACCGCTTATACATGAAGCTTGCCGTAGAATAGCGGCATATCTAAAAAAGCTGAATCCACCCCTANTTAAACGCNACNANCGACACAAAGTTTAAAAACTGAAACCANGTNAAATGCCGCTTAAACCCAANGTAATGTAGACGCTCGTGATGCTGCTCTAAAGTATCAGTAATNANNACATTNTCNAGNGCNTTNCGNTTACCACTGATCTCCATCTCGCTATAGCCATTNGCGCGTTTAAAGTCATAATAACGCTCAATGAGCCANGCATCATATTGCTCATCGAGTGTGTGCGTTTTCTCCGTCAAGACCAAGATGCCGCCTTCTTCTAGCGCGTTATATATCTTCTTTAGCACTGCGACTCTATCGGCGACAGGCAAAAACTGTAGCGTGAGATTGAGAATAACCATATCGCAAGCCTCAAGCTCGATATCGCGAATATCAGCAGTGATGACTTCGATATCGTGCTCAGGGTAATTATCGCNNANNAANTTTTNGGCTTCACTGGTCATCGCAGGCGAGATATCTATTGCCTTAANCTGNAAGTCTGTTGANTCAAACTCGCCTGCCAAAGCCATTGTNGCGCCGCCAAGCGAGCAGCCTAAATCATAAATACGGCTCACCTTTTGACCGTTATTGTTTTGCTGACGNTACTTGCAATGACGACGCGCAAAAATAGGTAGCATCGCTAATACTTGCCCGTAGCCTGGCACGCTACGGCGAATCATATCAGGAAAGCAGGCAACCACTTGCTCATCAAAGGAGAAGCGCGCCACTTTATCTAGTGGCGTGGTAAAGGGCTTATCGAATAGCGTATCGGGTTTGACGCTAGGCTCGATATCAGCTTCTGGAGAGGAATTAGAGTGACTCATGGAACGGCTCGTTTGACAGATAGTGTTATGGTAGAACATTTAGCAAAAGCCCATTATAACATTACTGTTTGTTACTCATAGCTCAAAGCCTGCTTGTTATGCTAAACAGGTAAAACTAAGCATTATAAGCGTGAAGTCAAAATCGCAAGATAGGCTTAGTTTAAATGATTAATAATAGGAAATATTATGCAAACGATTATATTAGGCGGCGGCTGTTTTTGGTGTACTGAATCCGTTTTTCAATCTGTCAAAGGCGTACAGTCTGTAGTATCAGGATATATGGGCGGCGAAGCCACTACTGCCAATTATCGCGCGGTCTGCGGCGGTAATAGTGGTCATATCGAAGTGGTCAAGGTTGAGTTCGATGACGCTACCGTGCCATTAGAAGTGATTTTAGATATCTTTTTTGCCACTCACGATCCTACCACCAAAGACCGTCAGGGTAATGATGTCGGCAGCCAGTATCGCAGTGTGGTGTTCTATACTGACGAAGAACAGCAAAAGCCGACCATCGATCGCACTATCAATAAATTACGCGATATGGGTATCGATATCGTCACAGAAGTGCACCCTGCTATCGAATTTTATGATGCTGAAGAAGAGCACCAAGACTTCTTCAATCGCAACCCGAACCAAGCTTATTGCAACTTCGCCATTCCGCCAAAGCTCACCAAATTACGTCAAGAGTTCAAAGAGTACATGGTCGCTTAAACGTTGTTAGGACCCTAGTTATAGATACCGTTATAAGCAAAGCCAAGTGTAAAGACACTTGGTTTTTTTATGCCAATTAGCGGTATGATATCGTTATGTCTCCATAGACTACGTTAAGGAAAACCGTATGAATCCAGAATTTTGGCAATCGCGTTGGCAGGAAGGCCGTATTGGCTTTCATAAGTCGGAGGTCAATCCGCTATTGAAGGCGTATTTTTCGACTTTAAATGTAGCCAAAGGCGGCCGAATATTAGTGCCGTTAAGCGGTAAATCCCTCGATATGGCTTGGCTGACGCAGCAAGGTTATGAGGTGATTGGTATCGAGCTGGTCGAGTCGGCGGTAGAGGAGTTTTTTGCTGAACAAGGGATTACTCCTACAGTGACTCAGCCTAGCAATAACGCGGATATTAAACGCTATCAAGGACAATTATCAGGGCAGACTATTGAGCTGTGGGTCGCCGATATTTTTGCGCTGACAAGCGAAGACGTCGGTCAAATTGATGCCGTTTATGATAGAGCAGCACTGATAGCCTTACCGCCAGATACGCGCCCGAAGTATTGCGAACATATACTTAATATAAGCGATAACGCGCCGCAGCTTCTGGTCACTATCCATTATGATCAAAGTCAAAAGGATGGCCCGCCATTCTCAGTCAGCCCTGAGCAAGTGCGTCAGTACTATAGCGATACTTATCAGCTCACTGAGCTTGAGGTCAACCCGTCAATCTTAAACGCTAATGCGGCACTAAGCGTCACTGAGCATGTTTGGTTATTAACACCTAACGCTGATAATAATAACCCTTGAGATAGAAGCGCAATATGAAAATCTTAGTGTTACTAGGGCGTGTTGAACATTCACAAATGCGCACTGCTGATTGCTAAAATAGTTCTAGTCTAAGTGAAAATTGCAGGTAATGCTTATTGCATTGGCTAGATTTTCGCAACGACTAGGGCGATTTTAGCATCAGCCCTCACGATAACAACAGGGACAGGACTATTTTTTGCCGCTTTATTGATAAAAATAGACGTTTAGAACGACTAAACTTACCATTTTTATCTGCAAATCGCCTAAAAAATAGTCTCTGTCAGTGCCATGGTCGAATGTTCAACACGCCCTATTCTTTATTTTTATCATTATTAAAGGTTTGTCATGACTCGTTTTGCTAAGCCTACTCAAGCGGATGAACAGCGTGCACCCTTAGGTGAACAGGCATTATCTTCAGTGCCATCAAAAATGCCATCAAAAGCACAATTAACACCGCCATTGGTCATAGGGATAGTCGCCGGTGAGGTATCGGGGGATAGCTTAGGGGCAGACTTTATGCAGCAGATGAATAATCTGCGTGATGATATTGTTTGGGTGGGAGTGGGCGGACCCAAGATGCAAGCGCAGGGGCTACAAAGCCTGTTTCCTTTATCTCGGCTAGCCGTCATGGGTTTGGTTGAAGTAGTCGCGCAATTATCTGACCTTTTTAAAGCGCGCCGCGAGCTTTTAACTGCTTTTATGGATGCTCAGATAGATTGGTTTATTGGTATCGATGCGCCTGATTTTAATTTACGCGTCGCTAAGAAGCTCAAACCAAAAGGCGTGTTCTGTGTCCAGTACGTCAGCCCTTCTATTTGGGCGTGGCGCGAGTCGCGTATCCACGGTATCAAAGAGGCGACTCATTTGGTGCTATGCTTGTTTCCATTCGAGCTGCCCGTTTATGAGCGCTACAACCATCCGGCGATATGTGTGGGCCATCCGCTACTTAGAACGCTTGATGCTGAGCTGACTGAGACGCCGACCAATCAGCTACGCAGTGAGCTGGTTTGGCAAAACGATGGCTTGCAGCAGTTTTTTAGAGAGCGTTTTGAGGCAGTCAGTCAGCTTATCTGCGTCATGCCAGGCTCGCGCCGCAGTGAGATTACCGCTATTTTACCTTTGATGCTCGATGGTATGCAAAAACTGTTGTTAGTCGATCCCAAGCTGTGTTTTATTATCCCAACAGTCGATCAAAATCATCAATATATCGTGCAAGACGTGATAGATAAACGCTCTGAACCCCTGCGCGATGCTATTGCTGTAGTCTATGATGAGAGTCAGCCGAGTTTTAGTCAGCAAGCGATGGCGGCCTCCGATATGGTTATGCTCGCTTCGGGCACTGCAACGCTTGAAGCTATGCTGCTTGAGCGGCCTATGGTAGTTATTTATCAGCTTAATCAGCTGACTTATCAGATCGCTAAGCGCTTGGTCAAAGTTCCTTATGTGGCACTACCTAATATCTTAGCGGGAGAGAGGATAGTCACTGAGCTCATTCAAGAGCAGGCAACGGGCGAGAATATTTGCCGCACGCTGACTAAGCTTTTACAGCCGCGGGCCTATAATGAACAGCTACAGCATTTACTAGCGACTAAGCGCAATCTGCAGCAGCAGAGCAACCATGATCCCGCCAATAGCGTGGTCGAGCAATGGTTTGCCCAAATGAGAGCACGTACGCGTACCGCTCGCGATGCAACGTTCTAACAACCTCTCCAATCCTTATGATATAAAATAATTCCAGTGATAAAAATGAGTATTAATCCCCAAGTTTTGCCTATCGACACTTGTATTGAGCACATCACTATCAAAGGTCAATACACGTCCTTAGCCGCCCCTATAACATTAACTGGACAGTTACTTCTGTCGCAGCTCACAGCTGAGTATCCGCCGAGAGCGGTGCAAAGTGGCAGCTTACCCACATTACAGATAGGTATTGATGAAGCAGGGCGTGGGCCTTTGTTAGGGAGTGTCCATGTTGCGGCAGCTATTTTACCGAAGACTTGGTCAGATCTTATCGAAAACCAGCCGCTAAAAGACACNCCTTTATCCATCTTGACNGACTCCAAAAAGCTCAGTGAAAAAAAGCGCGATACTCTTTATCCTTTAATACAACAGCACGCGCTTGGATATATTATCGCAGATATTCCAGCAGCGGTTATCGATCAGCTAAATATCTTGCAAGCGACAATGCTCGGAATGCGCTTATGCACGGAAGAACTGCTAGAGGCATTGGTTAGCAATGCTGCGAATATTCAAACAAGCCAAGTTGAGGTGTTAATCGATGGCAATCGCTGCCCTGAACTGAATTATGTTAAGTTGTCTGAATTTGGACTGTCCTCATCTGCTATTGATTGCCAAGCTTGGGTAAAAGGGGACGCACGGCATACTAGTATAGCGGCAGCTAGTGTCTTGGCTAAAGTTAGCCGCGATCAGACGATGTACGCTTTAGATAGCAAGCATCCTGAGTATGCTATTGCTAAGCATAAAGGCTATCCGACTAAGGCGCACCTGCAAGCTATTGAGACTCATGGCGTGCTAGATGAGCACAGACGTAGTTTTTCGCCCATAAAACAAAGGTAGAGTATGTGAGTCGTCCATCTACACTGATATGTTTACCCTATAGTTATGCCACCACTATCATGTGAAATAGCCTAAGCGTGATGAGACAAATGTTTGAAATATAACATATTTTGGATATAATTAATTTAACAGAAAATGTCTTGTTACTATTGAAAACTGTTTGTCTTACGTTTATAGTTTGTAACTAGATTCTAAACAGTATTCTAGTATTATCAAACATTAAGGACTGATGATGGTTTCAACATTGGCAGCGAAGCGCCTAAGCGCACTACTTTTTTCTGTTTTATTTCTAGCAGCATGTGGCGGCGGCGGGGGCAGCGATTCAGACACGAGTTCTGGCGCAGATGAATCTGCTGAGCCAAGTGTACCTAGTGAAGTAGAGAGTGATATTATAGTTTCAGACCCAATTGTTTCAGACTCAGATACGCCTAACACTGATAAGCCAGAGGACGAACAAGATGAACCAGTAGATCCCGCCCTACCAATCCCACCTACAGCAGATGATAAAGACCCGACTACCCCTCCAGCGACTCCGCCAGTAAGTAATAACCCTCAAGCGGTTTTGATCGCAAATAATGAGTTTAGTATTGCTCGTACCAGCTGTGGCCTTGGCGGACTGCAAATGGATAAGGAACTCGCTAGTATCGCCAGTCAGCATAGTCGCTATATCCAGCATGTGTTTGCGAATAGCACCCCAACCGTTTTTAATCCTCATTATGAAAATAAGATCAGTAATAACACTGATGTCACCGGCCAGAACAATCCATTTTTTGGCGGGGTTAGTTTTTCTGAGCGACTCGCAAACGCCCAATACGAGAATCTAAAATACGGTGCGACTGAAAATATTGCCCAGACGATTTACTACAGCTCTTTAGGGACGCTTATCAGCGCTGATAACGCTGCCAGCTCGATGGCAAAGTCATTATTGGCAGCGCCTTACCATCTGCGTTCATTGATGCGAGCAAGCTCAAGCGTAGTCGGAACTGAGGTGGTCAGTTACAAGCCTTTTAATAAGGATCCCGAAAAAAATCAGGGTTATATATTAGTCACTCATGCAGCAGCGACCGCGGCAAGTGTAAATGATACGGCGCAAGGGATTTTTACTTATCCTTGTGATGGCGTCACTGGCACAGTTACTGCACTATACAACGAAAGTCCTAATCCATTTAGAAATCCAAATGGTGGGCCTCCTACTCGAGATTTGAAAATCAATCCAATTGGCCAGCCTGTTTATATCAACATGCCTTCAGCTCAAAGCATCGAAGTGCGTAATGTTGAATTCCGTGATTTGAAACGTAAAACGAATGTATTGGTCAAACTGTTGGATAGTAATGATGATCCGTTTAAAGGGACTAATTTTGAACTACCAGCAAATGAGGCCTTTATCATGCCGCTCACAGACAGCCTAAAAAGCTGTGAGGCTAAACGTACTCAGAATCAAAGTCAGCAGTGTGGACTGTACGGTAATACTGAGTACCACGTCAGCTTCGATGTGTTAGTCGATAATAAAGATCTACAAAGCAAATCATTTACCTTTAAAACCGGCGCTGTCAATTATTAGTCGCTATGGTTAAAATAAGCAGCAATAAGCAACGCTGAGATCCATTGGCTTTATAGCGTTAAGCTTGATGGCCAAACGCACTATTACAATGCACCGTCAATATTAACGACAAAACTTATGACTAAAAGGGGAGTCAGTGAGCGCTAGATCTTCTGCTATCATGCCGGTGTTATTATTGGCTTTGCTATTGCTAATACCTGCCGATGACGGAGTAAAAAGAGCCTATCTACCAGCACTTTATCTACAAGATGTAAAAGCGGCGATAGCACACTTGCAGTTAGAGGAGGCGTTTGCAGTCTTAGGTATAGAGATCGATGAGCAAGCTGATACGAGTATTTTAGCCCAAAAGGATAATGAGTTAAGCTCAGGTGAAAAGACTCAAAACCATGACAATAATGATAGTAATGACGATAATAACAGTAACGAAAGTATTAACGTCGATAATGATGACNANGCATCGGCTATAGCNAATAAGGTGTTTAATGACGCTAGAAGCCGCTGTGGCCTTGACACTTTATCGCCAGATGCTGAGCTTAAACAAGTCGCGTTAGGCCATGCGAACTATATTAAATACATTTTTGCACATTCGCAGCCCTCGCTATTTTATCCGCACTATCAAAACGAGATTAAAGATATTAAAGCGGTTACTAGCAGCAATAACCCGCANTATAGCGGCCTAGATATCAAAAACCGNTTATTNAATGCCAGCTACGCCAATCTAAAGTATGGCTTCACAGAAAACATCGCGCAGAGTATATATTATCACTCTGCAGGCGAGCTACTCTCCGCAGAAGCGATAACCACTTCGATGGCTAGATCCTTGCTTGCCGCGCCTTATCATCTGCGCTCGCTGATGCAGCCAAGCTCGAAAGTAGTAGGAACGGCGGTCGTCGCCTACAAGCCCTATAATAAAGACACGCGCAATAATCAAGGCTATGTGCTAGTCAGCAACGCCGCTGCTACAGCTGACACGGTGGATGCTAACTATGCTGGTGTTTTAACTTATCCGTGCCAAGGCGTAACCGGCACAGTAACGGCTCTTTATAACGAAACCCCAGACCCAGTAAAGCATACCGGCCGCGACTTAAGTACCGATCCTATAGGTCAGCCTATCTATATCAAAGTGGCAGCAGCCGACACTATTCAGATTATCAACATTCGCTTTTATGATGAGCTGCGCAGAACAGCGATACCGACGCAGGTACTTGATTATCAATCAGATCCTTACCTCAATACAGACTATGAACTGCCCAAAAACGAAGCTTTTATTTTACCTATCACAGACGCAGTCGATAGCTGTAAGGCTAGCATAAAGCAGAGAATGATAAAAAAAGCAAACAACTGCGGCTTGCAGGGCAACACTGAGTATAAAGTAAGCTTCGATGTCATCATAAATGACCAACGCCTGATCAGTAAGTCGTTTAGCTTTATGACAGGCGAGGTGAACTACTCATAAATGAGCAGTCATCGAAAACTGAGTCGTCAGCATAGCCTTTTAATTAGGGCGTGTTGAACATTCACAAATGCGCACTGCTGATNGCTAAAATAGTTCTAGTCTAAGTGAAAATTGCAGATAATGCTTATTGCATTGGCTAGATTTTCGCAACGACTAGGGCGATTTTAGCATCAGCCCTTACTACAACAATAGGGACAGGACTATTTTTTGCCGCTTTATTGATAAAAATAGACGCTTAGAACGACTAAACTTACCATTTTTATCTGCAAATCGCCTAAAAAATAGTCTCTGTCAGTGCCANGGTCGAATGTTCAACACGCCCTATAATCNTTTAAGTATAGACCTCTAATCTGCGCCTAAAANGAAGAGCCCGGCTGCTGCAAAAACTCTTTTTCTTTGTCAGTCGACTCTCGGCCCAAAGTCTCATTACGATGCGGATAGCGACCAAACTGCTCGATAATATCTTTGTGACGATGCTCAAACCCTAATGTACTTTCATCATTAAGCTGCTCAAATAATGGCAAATACTGCTCATGAATGGCTAAGGATTCAGAATGCATAAANGGNATGATAGTAAAGCGTCGCCATTCCATCGGTAAGCTATCAAAATGCGGCTGCTTGATCGCTTCTTGCGCAAGCACAACTGCCATGCCGTCTTGTGAAAAAGCACAAGGCTTGCCGCGGCATAAATTACGCGAGAACTGATCTAAGACAATAATCTCCGCCAAGCGTCCGGCGAGATTGGTAATGGAGCTATTGGCGTCGGCTTTATTGTCNCCGCGGCGCCAGTGAGCGCACTCACCATGTATAGCTGCTTGCCAAATTTTGCCAAACTTTGACTCAATACGCTGATCAAAATCGTCGTTTTTCTCAAACCAGTAAGGCTCGTTGTCTTCATTAAACCAAAATTCTAATACGGCACGCGCATCAGCATTGATATGTTGTAGATTAATATCTTCAGCNTTNATTTTATTATGATTCGCTTGACTAGCGCTGGTAGAATAATCGGTTGAGAGCGACATAAGATATTACTCCTAGTAATGAATTTAGCTTACTATAACTTAAATAGTAGCTACGGTCATGATGTTAAAATGTAGTACCCCTTGTGCTTGCAAAAGCGAATATAAACCTTATTATTAGTCGCTACGAATGACCATCTGCCATCTGCTTCGCCTCTTTAACCTATACTATTCCACTTTTTTGCTTATCTGATTTAGGCTGCTTTATATGAATTCAGTAAACCCATCCTCAAAGGCTTCCAAAGTGTCGTCTCAATTACCAGCGACTCCTTATTATTTACTTGATGAGGCGGCAATCGTCAGCAATATGCAGATTATCGCGCGTCTATGTGAGCTATCAGGAGCCAAGGCGTTACTCGCGCTTAAGTGCTTTGCAACTTGGGGAGTCTTTGACACGATGCAGCCCTATTTGCACGGTACAACTTCATCGTCACTCAATGAGGTGCGTTTAGGTTTTGAGACGTTTGGCGGCGCGCAAGATAAAGAGACGCATGCTTATAGTGTGGCTTATAGCAGTGATGAGATAGATGAGGTATTGAGCTATGCCGATAAGATTATCTTTAATTCTATCTCGCAGCTCACCGCTTTTAAAGAGCAAGCCTATGCACAAAACATTCCTGTAGGCTTGCGTCTGAACCCTAAGACCAGTAATTCTTCTTTTATCATTGCTGATCCAGCGCGCCCGTTTAGTCGTTTGGGCGAGCATGACAAAGATAAAATTGCAGCGGTGCTTGCTGATATTAGTGGCGTGATGATTCACAATAACTGCGAGAACGATAGCTTTGAGGCGTTCAGCGATAGTTTGGCAGATATCGAAGCGAAGTTTGGTGATGTTTTAGCTAAGCTCGAGTGGGTAAGTCTCGGCGGCGGTATTCACTTTATTGCGCCTGATTATCCATTAGAAAAACTGGCCGATAGGCTAAAAAGCTTTAGCGAAAAATACGGCGTGCAAGTCTATCTTGAGCCAGGCGAGGCGAGTATCCATAGCGCGGGCACGCTCGTAACAACGGTGCTCGATACGCTGCACAATGAAAAAAACATCGCAGTGGTTGATGCTTCTATCGAAGCACATATGCTCGATTTGCTTATTTACCAAGAGTCGGCAGCTATCGCGGCTATCAATGACGAGGCCGTCGATATCTTGCCCGCTGCAGAAATCTGTAATCAGCAGGCGCTAGACAATACCATCGTTTGTGGTCGTTCTTGCCTAGCAGGTGATATTTTTGGCGAGTATGCGCTAGCGGATAAACTCAAGGTAGGCGACCAAATAAGCTTTGCTAATGCCGCAGGCTATACTATGGTGAAAAAAAACTGGTTCAATGGCGTNAANATGCCAGCCATTGTAATTCGCCGTTTAGATGGCAGCATTGATATCCAGCGTGAGTTTGATTATCAAGATTATAAAGCGAGCTTGTCTTAATTTTTACTCGCTAGATAGTGCTAAAAAAAGGATAAAATTGTTATAATTGCACTAGGTAAAGGTTATAAGACAAATAGTAGTTTTTGCCCGACGGGTGTATGGGTTTTCCTCGGTCTTCCTTTTTAATTCATACACATCATTCATCTGTTACTGTTTTGCATAGCCACCTCTGTGGCATCGGCAGGAACACAAAGGAGGATTGTTCATTGAACATAAGTCAAACCAAGCTTAATAAAAAAGACGTTCTTATTATCGGTGCAGGCGGCGTGGCGCAAGTGGTCGCGCATAAATGTGCCATGCATAATGACGTACTCGGCGAGATTCATATTGCCTCGCGTACTAAGGCCAAGTGTGATGAGATAGCGCAAAGCGTCCATGACAAAAACAGCTTTAAACGTCCAGCGACGTTGCACACTCATCAAGTCGATGCGATGGACAGTGCAGCGCTGATCAAACTTATCAACGACACGGGTATTGAGATCCTTATCAATGTCGGCTCAGCCTTTATTAATATGAGTGTACTAGAAGCTTGTATTGAGACCCGAGTGGCTTATATCGACACTGCCATTCACGAAGATCCGCGCAAGATTTGTGAAACCCCGCCTTGGTATAACAATTATGAGTGGCAACGCAAGCAGCGCTGCGCTGATAATAATGTCACTGCTATCTTGGGCGCAGGGTTTGATCCGGGCGTGGTCAACGCTTACGCGCGCCTCGGCTATGACATGATGGATAAAGGTTCAGTCACTGATATCGACATCATCGATATTAACGCTGGCAGCCATGGTAAATACTTTGCAACCAACTTCGACCCTGAGATTAACTTTCGCGAGTTCACCGGCACGGTTTACTCTTGGCAAGATAGCCAATGGCAAACCAACGATATGTTCGAGGTCAAGCGTACCGATGATCTGCCTGTCGTTGGCGTGCAAAACAGCTATTTAAGCGGACATGACGAGATTCATTCGCTATCAGCCAATCTAGATGTACCGAATATTCGCTTTTGGATGGGTTTTGGTGAGCACTACATTAATGTCTTTACCGTCCTACAAAGTCTGGGCTTGCTCTCTGAGCAGCCAGTGACGACTGCCGAAGGTCAAGAAGTGATTCCGCTCAAAGTNGTCAAAGCGGTATTGCCAGATCCTAGCTCGCTTGCACCTAATTATACAGGCAAGACTTGTATTGGTGATAAAGTCAAAGGACAGATAGACGGTGTTGATTCTGAGGTGTTTATCTACAACGTCTCTGACCATAAAGAGGCCTATAATGAAGTGGGTAGCCAAGGTATCTCCTATACTGCAGGCGTGCCACCCGTCGCAGCCGCTATGCTTGTCGCGACTGGGGAGTGGGACACCGGCAAGATGGTCAATGTCGAGGAGCTAGACGCTAAGCCATTCATTAATCTACTTAATAAGATAGGTCTGCCAACGCGTATTCAAGACGCCAACGGAGACAGAGCGCTCGAATTTTAGGTTAAATATTAGTTTTATAAAAAAGCTTATCTGTTATAGATAGGCTTTTTTTGTAGACGCTGATATAGTTGATTAAGCTGATATATTTAATTAAAAAATATTAATAAGGACTAACCAATGGCAAAAATCCTAATTATTTTGGGAGCTATATTAGTAGTAATAGGGGCTATTTGGCTAGTGTTTCCAAGCCTGTTTTCGTGGATAGGCAATCTACCAGGCGACATCAAGCACAGCTCTGGCAATACCAAAATTTACTTTCCAATAATGACGATGATTGTGATAAGCGTTGTAGCAAGCATTCTGCTGAATCTATTTAATCGCTAAAAAGTCATGTCAGTTTTAGCCTAGAGTTTTGTTAAATTTTCTAAGCAGCGCTAGCTAATTCTGCTATAGTGAAATGACTGTATCGCGTTATATGATCGGTACTATCTATTAGTAAGCTATTAGCAAGGAGCGCTTTTCTCATGGAATTTGACTATGTCATTATCGGCGGCGGCTCAGCAGGATGCGTGATGGCCAGCCGCTTATCAGAAGATCCAACTATCTCAGTGTGCCTATTAGAGTTTGGCGGCGACGGCAAAGATTTGGCCGTACGTGTGCCTGCAGGCGTCATCATGATGATGCGCGACAAGCCAGTAAAGATCAACAACTGGGCATTCAATACTGTACCGCAAACCCAGCTCAATAATCGCATAGGATATCAGCCGCGCGGACAGTGTTTGGGCGGCTCATCNGCTATTAATGCGATGGTCTATACTCGCGGTAGTGCCAAAGACTATAATCGCTGGGCAGATAACGGCTGCGAGGGTTGGGGCTTTGATGATATGCTGCCTTTTTTCAAAAAAGCCGAAAACAATATTCGTGGGGGCGACGAGCATCACGGCGACTCAGGTCCCCTGCACGTGTCCGAGTTACTGAGCCCGCGGCCTATCTCTAAAGCCTTTGTTGATGCTTGTGTGGCTAATGGTCTCGATGCCAACGACGACTTTAATGGTACAAAGCAAGACGGCGCGGGCCTATATCAAGTCACCCACTTCCATGGCGATAAGCAGGGCCAGCGCTGTTCAGCCGCCGCCGCTTACTTGCACCCTATTGAAGAGCGTCCGAACCTCACCATCATCACCGGCGCTATGGTATCCAAGGTTATCATAGAAGATAAGCGCGCCACGGGTGCCTCTTACGTCAAGCATGGTGAAGAATATACGGTCAGCGCTCTCGAAGAGGTGCTACTATGCGCGGGCGCGTTCGGCTCTCCAAAGACGTTGATGCTATCAGGTATTGGTCCAAAAGAGCACTTAGAGCAGCACGGTATCGAGGTGATTCAGGAGTCGCCGGATGTTGGCGGTAACTTGCAAGATCACTTAGATGTGGTGTTCGATTATAAGGTCAATACCAAAGACATCATCGGTATCGGCCTAAGCACGGTTGCGCAGATGACGTCCGCCTTAGGACAATGGCGCAAAGATGGGACGGGCATACTATCGACCAATTATGCCGAAGGCGGCGCTTTTTATAGCGCTACGGATAAGACGCCAAAAGACTGGCCTGACACTCAGCTGCATTTTGTCATCTCGCGTGTGATTAATCACGGACGTGAGCTGAAGTGGGGTTACGGCGTTTCAGTACACAGCTGCTATTTGCGCCCTGAGAGCCGTGGCACAGTGAGACTGGCGTCAACCGATCCTAGCGAGCCGCCACTGATTGATCCCAATTATTTGTCAAACGACAAAGATGTAGAGTTTATGGTCGCGGGCGCCGAGCGTGCTCGCGCTATTATGGAAGAAGCGCCTCTTGCCAAGTTCATCACCGAGGACTATGCCGCGCCTTATATCAAAAAAGATGGCTTGCTTGGTTATATTCGCAATAAGTCCGACACCATTTATCATCCTGTCGGTACCTGCCGTATGGGCGCAGATGAGCTGTCGGTTGTCGATACGGATCTGAAGGTGCGCGGTATTGAGGGCTTACGGGTGATTGATGCGTCGATTATGCCGACACTGATTAGCGCTAATACCAACGCACCAACCATTGCTATCGCCGAAAAGATAGCCGAACAAATGAAATCAGAGCGTCATAGTAGTGAAAGTGTACCGACGCAGATCACTAACTATGCCAAAGCTGAGCACGTAGCAGCAGGGTAATCAAGCTTTTGAAGCTAAACAAGCTATTAGAGTTTAAATAAAGTTTTCTAGTGTTTTAATACTAGAAGGCTTTTTAAGTAATCACAATTTTATCTTAATAGTTTTTATCATCTGCTTAAAAGGGCAATATAACGCTTTAACCGTAGGTGATATGAAGCTACAAACCGTCATAAAGCATGATTCGTTTTACAAAAAGCTAAGGCATGACTAGCAAGGGAGTATAGAGTTGTGCACTAAGAAGATGTAACAAAGTGATTTTGCAAGTGATATTTTAGACCTTGCAAGCAACATTGAGTTTATGAGATATCAATTGGGGGTTTATGAAAATAGGTGATAGCAAAGAAAATAGGTTTGCAAATATAGAGCAGAGCAGCATGAACGGTTATGCACCAGAATATACAAAAAAAGAAAAAATAGTATTATTAGCTAAATATCTTACTATTGCAGCCGGTTCGATAGCTTTGATTGAGTGGTACTTACTACCCAAATTTAGCTTGTATATTGATAACATCAGTTGCTACGATTATAAATGGTTCACAGGTTTTGAGATTATGTTCTATGGATTGTTTGTAGGATTCCCTTTAGGGCTAGCAATAATATTGTTTTGTTTAGAAGGATTCAGAAATCTTAAAGTACTCCAACTAAATCAAAACCCTCTACCTAATGAGAAGGTTTGGAAACCGACCAAGTATAGTTACGGTTTAAAAGCAAAAGTAAAACCAATTGGTTTCTTTACTCTACTGACTTTACTGGTGCTGTTGAGTATTCTTGGCGCATATAAAGCAAGTCAGCTCCTCGCTAATGATACTCTCACAGACGATGCACCCTGTTTAGTCTAACTATAGTGATAATGCTCAAAGCAAGAGCCTAAATATAGCAGTTCAAGTAGAATGATTTAGCTCAAGCGCTATCGAATTAAAACTATCAATCCTCAACCTGCCTTTTATTACTCAAATAAATCAAATAAAGCGCGCCCGTCAGCCGAATCCCAAAAATACTGCTAATCACCTGATTTTCTCTCCTAAAGGCCCTAGAAATGCCGCTTCAGTGGCGAGCGCCATACCGCCCGATACTACGAATAACAATACCAAGATCTGCTTCATAGGCTGCCTTTATGAATCTTAGGGTTGAACGTTTTAAATCGTGCAATTGATAGTTTAAGTTTAAAAGCATTTCATAGTTTCGACGCATGTATTGTAGGGAGGGCGCGGGGTAAAGACAATAGTAACCGCGAGTGTTCATTTCCAATTAGCGATATAGAAAAATCAGTGACTGCGTAAACTGAGTATGAGATTCTATATAGTTCATGTTTTTGTTTCTGGTTTGGTATCGCTAGTAGATGTCAGCGTTAATAAGTGCTTACTTACGAATGAGAAGCGATTTGCTATAATTAGCCATAAACCGATTCATAAACGCGGCAAACTCTTATTTATTAACATTTAGCACCATCGTGCTCACTGTTTTGGTCACCTTATTATGCGTATACGTAAACTATTCAAATTTGAAAACGCTCACATCGTTCGTAACTGTAGCTCTGAGCGCTGCAAACACTCCATCCATGGTCACAGCTATCAGATTGAGCTGATTTTAGAAGCCACCCGTCTAGACCATGGGCAAATGGTTTATGACTTTGGGCTACTAAAATCTTCGATCAAAGATATTATCGACAGCTTTGATCATGCCATTTGTTTTTGGAACAAAGACGATCCTGAATATGTCGCAGCGTGTAAGAAATTTAGCGCACGTTGGATCAGCCTACCAGTCTCACCATCGGCAGAACAGTTTTCACGGGTGATATTTTTCTGGGCACAAGAAATACTGCGCCAGACGCAAATGCAAAATGGTGAAGCAGATGTCAGTGTGTATTCAGTGATTGCCCATGAGACCGCGACGGGTTACGCGCAGTGTTTCGCCGATGATGTGGCAAACGAGCAAATGGGTAAGCTGGTTTTAGAGGATTTTGAATTTAGTGAACAAGTTCGTGCTGAGTGGACGGACTCTGATCTGTATGCCAAGCTGATTCGCGGTGAAAGCTTCACCAACCCAACGGTGACTATGCAGGTTCAGACTGATGCATAATGATCAATCAATAGAAAACAGTGACACTGTGCAAACTTTGATACTGAACTCTGAGCAAGACACTCAGTCACTGGCTGAGCAATTAGCGACATTGCCGCTGACGGGCAGTGTATGGCTATCCGGGGATTTGGGCGCAGGCAAGACCACTTTGACACGTTATTGGCTACAAGCGTTAGGTCATAAAGGCGCGGTTAAAAGTCCGACTTACACCTTAGTGGAGCCTTATAGCATTGAGCAAAGCAATGGCACGATTAAGCCTGTTTATCATGCAGACCTATATCGTCTCCAAGATCCAGAAGAGCTATCTTTTATTGGTTTTGATGAGTATCTTGATGAGCCAAATGCGCTAGCTATTATAGAATGGGCGAGTCGCGCCGATAGCTATTTGCCGCCACCGGCTATATTTATCGATATGACGGAAGCCGATGACGGCGCGCGGCAGATTGAGTGTCGTCTCTCAAAAATAGGTCAAGCCCAAGGCTTAGACTTATCCACTTTGCACTTATAACTCTGCACTCATAATTCTGTTATGCTAGAAAATACCGCCATTAGTCGTATAAAAAAACTCTCGCCGCTACTGATCAATCAATTGGCGGCAGGCGAGGTGGTGACNCGTCCNGCNGCNGTNGTCAAAGAGCTGCTCGAGAACGCTATCGATGCCAAAGCCACACATATCGAGGTACATATCACTCAAGGCGGTATGGGAATGATACAGGTCGCGGACAATGGCGCGGGTATCCATCCAGATGATATGGTAATGGCCATTACTCGCCACGCTACTAGCAAGGTCGCTGATGTGGCTAACCTACAAGGTATCCGTACGTTAGGGTTTCGCGGTGAGGCCTTAGCCGCTACGGCTGCAGTCTCACGCCTGACTTTGATCAGTAGTCATGATGACAATGGTATAGGTCGACAGCTGCAAGTCTCAGGTGTACTTGCTGAGGAGCCGCCCTTGACGCCAGTGGTGCACAACCGCGGCACCACAGTCACGATTAAAGATTTGTATTTTAATGTGCCTGCTAGGCGCGGCAATCTAAAGTCTATCGCTACTGAATTTGCTCATATTGAAACCATAGTCCGTGAGGTTGCTTTAGCGCGTGCTGATGTGACGCTCGTTCTTTTCCATGATAATAAAAAACGTATCACCCTATCAGCAGATCGAGACGATGATACGACTAGCAGCGCCTCAGTAGCTAATATCCGCCAACATCTCCCTATCTCTCGACTAGAGCAAGCGCTAGGTTTAGCGCTACAAGAGAATGCTGTAGAAGTTGCTGTAGATTTATCAGGTCTACAGCAGCAGTACGCTGACTCGAGCAAGACAAGTCCATCAGCAATGACGCCAGCGCAAGTTAGCGGTTGGTTGTGGCCAGCTATGCAGCCGCAGCCCAATCTCCCCAAGCTAATCTATGTCAATGGACGCTTAGTCAAAGAGGCCATTATCAGCAATCAGCTCCGGCAATTAGCAGCAAGTGCTGAGATTGCGGCGCTGGGGTACGCGTTATACTTTGAGCTGCCATTATCTTGGTTGAATGTTAATGTGCATCCTAGCAAACAGCGCATCAAAATCAGCTCTCTCAATAACATCGTGGCGCATCTGAGTTATGCTATCAGCAACAAGCTCAAAAGCGCAGTGATAGACTATCCTTCGTTAGCATCATCAAGCCCAGAATTATTAGAGGACGAGATAAACGAAAATCAGCCTGATGACAGTGGGCATAATTTTTCGGCTTTTAAGCCGCAAGTACAGTCTGTTAAGCACTCTTATCAGCGCTCACAAGAGCCAGATACAGTTGCCAGTGGTGCCAATCAGGTAAATGACAACGCTGCGATAACGACAGCAAGCGATAAACAGTCCAGTACTCCCTCAGTATTACCTACAATAAGTGGCAAGCGTTCAATGCCTTTGCCATACTGTTTAGAAGTGATTACTGACTTGTCAGAGTATGAGCTTGGAGCTTCAGAAGATCTTGTGGGCGCAGTGAACGATAATGTCCCTAGCGCTTTGTCACCTTGGCTATTGTTTTATGCTTTAGTGCACAATCAAGGACAATTAATGGTGATAACAGAAGCGGAGTGGCATCAGCGGTTCGCTCGGTTATTTACAGCCAATGATTATCGGCAGTCTCATAAATCAGCCAGTCAGTTGACAATAAACCAAGAGATTAATGCGCAGATTAGCCATTACGCGGCACAAATGTCGACGCCAGATTTGCAAGCTTTTACCTCAGATATTATAGAGATACTCACGACCAAAGCCATTGTACGGACAGACAGCAAATCGTTAATTGGCTTATTATTATCGTCCGCTTTAGCTTAATCGTATTTAGCTTTACGCTGTCACACTCTTTATTAGGGCGTGTTGAACATTCGACCATGGCACTGACAGAGACTATTTTTTAGGCGATTTGCAGATAAAAATTATAAGTTTAGTCGTTCTAAGCGTCTATTTTTATCAATAAAGCGGCAAAAAATAGTCCTGTCCCTGTTGTTGTCGTGAGGGCTGATGCTAAAATCGCCCTAGTCGTTGCGACTGTTTAAATAAAATCAGCTAACCAATGCAATAAGCATTATCTGCAATTTCCACTTAGACTAGAACTATTTTAGCTATCAGCAGTGCGCATTTGTGAATGTTCAACACGCCCTAAATGGTTAAACTCTTTTTATAGGCAACTTTATGTCAGACGCTCCTCATCCTATGTCAGATAATAGCGTCATTTGCTTAATGGCGCCAACGGCGAGTGGCAAGACCGCTTTAGCTTATGAGCTTTATGATAGTGGTCGTTATGAGCTTATCTCAGTAGATTCTGCGCTTATTTATCGTGGGATGGATATTGGCACCGCTAAACCTACGGCTGCAGAATTACAGCGTTATCCGCATCATTTAGTCGATATTATTGATCCAACACAAAGCTATAGCGTCGCGGAGTTTGTCAGCGATGTTGAGTGCCTGATCGATGAGTGTCATGCAAAAGGTAAAATCCCGTTGTTAGTGGGCGGTACGATGATGTACTACATGGCACTAATAGAAGGCCTGTCGCCTGTTCCGGATAGCGATGAGCAGGTACGCAGGCAAGTCGAGCAGTGGCGACAAACAGCAGGTATTGGCGCTTTATACGATTATTTGGCTGACGTCGATCCTCAGAGCCATCAACGGTTAGCGCCTGCTGATACGCAGCGAATCACGCGAGCCGTCGAGGTATATAAACAAACCAGTGTTCCAATAAGCGACTGGCAACATCAACCCAAACAAGCATTGGCCCATAATCCTAACCAGCAGTGGCATGTCTTATCCGTGCTACCGGAGCGTTCTTGGTTACATGAGCGCATTCATCAACGTTTAGATATTATGTGGCAAGAAGGCTTAGTGGATGAGGTAATCGGTTTACTTGAGCGCTATCCGCTGACCCCAAATATGCCTGCCATGCGCTGCGTGGGCTATCGTCAAGTGCTTGAATATTTAGTGCATATCGACCATCCAGTCTTTGAGCGCGCGCATTTAGATAAGTCGCTGTTTTATGAGGCTTTTGCTAATAGTACAGATGACAAGGTTAAGGTGTCTAATAACTCTGCAAAACCGATGCAGTCTCAGCAGCAGCATCTCGCTTGTGAAGCGATGCGAAATAAGGCATTATATGCTACCAGACAGCTGGCTAAGCGCCAGTACACTTGGCTGCGTAAGTTGTCCAAAGGCTTAGCGGTAGCAAATCAGTCCGCTATAGCGCCTGCACAAATTGATACAAGCATTACTGATACGCAACACAACATAGTCATAAGCTCATTTACTTCTATCGAGCAAGTGAGAGATTATTTAGGGTAGCCGCTACAGTACATTTATAGAGCATCGCTATTTTGTATAGATAGATTAGTACAAATAGAATTAGCTAAAGAATAGAATGAGCTAAAGAGTAGTATGGTTGAATCGTTTTTATAACATTACGTAAGAAATGATGTGTAAGAAACGATTATATTAAATAACGATAAACGACAATAGAGCAGAGTGTTAACTGTTATAATTTAGACTGATTTTTCTTAGTATAAAATCACAGTACATTACAATAAAATAATAACTATTAGGAGAATTTTTATGTCAAAAGGACAGACTCTACAAGATCCNTTTTTGAACTCATTGCGCAAAGACCGTATTCCAGTGTCCATTTTTCTAGTGAATGGCATTAAGCTACAAGGCCAGATTGAGTCTTTTGACCAATATGTGGTGTTATTAAAAAATACCGTTAGCCAAATGGTCTATAAGCATGCCATATCGACAGTAGTACCAGCGCGAAACCCTCGTAGCAGTACAGCGTCATCTTCTAGTAGCAGCGCACAATCCTCAGGCTCGGCTAGTGGCTACCAAGGCGGCGGCTTTGACCGAGGTAATCAAGCGGGCGGTATGAGTAGTGGCTACGAAGAGCGCGGCTTCCCTGCAAATCGTAGCGGCTTTAATCGTAGCGGTTTTGGACAAGATCGCGGTTTTGAGCGCGGCGGCTTTGGCCAAGACTCTAATCGTAGCGGCTTTGGAGCAAGCTCTGATCGAACGGGCTTTGGTCAGGATCGCGGCTTTGAAAACCCAGGCGAGAATACCGGCCTAAATGATACGCCAAAAGAGGACTTTAACGATAGCGACAATCATTAATCGCCATTATTCTTTCAAGTTTCCTAGGTCAGTTGGTATGGCCGATAGTTTCATGAAGCTGTTGTAGTAAATGAAGACCTACTCACGCAGTGGGTCTTTTTTGTATTTGCTCAACACATTATTGATCCCATTTAGAGCGCGGTTACTAAAGTTGTCGATAATATAGTAAAATAGGCCATCAAATAATCAATAATGAGTTATATATGAATAGCGGTAAAAGTCATCTCACTCATGAGCAGTTTATAGCGACTGCTATTGAAGCTATCAACACAGAAAAAACCGCCTTAGCGCTACTAACCGAGCAAATAGACGATCGGTTTGCTCAGGCTTGCGATATTATTTTGGCCTGCCAAGGACGCTTAGTGGTCACTGGCATGGGTAAGTCAGGACTGATCGGTCGCAAAATAGCCGCAACCTTTGCTTCTACGGGCACGCCGGCATTTTTTATGCATCCAGGAGAGGCCGGACATGGCGACCTAGGAATGCTAGTGCGCGGTGATGTGTTATTGGCCATCTCCAACTCGGGTGAGTCTGATGAGATCAAAACCCTACTCCCTGTCGTCAAGCGCCTTGGCATACCGCTCATTAGCATCAGCCGCGACAAGCGGGGGATGTTGCCTCGAGCGGCTGATGTCGTATTGACCTTAGGTCAGTCGCAAGAGGCGTGCCCGCTTAATTTAGCGCCAACCTCGAGTACGACCGCAACGCTCGCTTTGGGCGATGCATTAGCAGTAGCTTTAGTGCATGCGCGTAATTTCACTTCAGAGGATTTTGCGCTATCGCATCCTGCCGGTGCCCTTGGGCGTCAGCTATTAACGCGGGTTGAGGATCTGATGCACACCAGTAGTGAAAACCTGCCTTTAGTCAATCAGCAGGCGGTTCTCAACGAAGCGCTGTTTACCATGACTAATGGTCGTTTAGGTATGACGGTAGTCGTCGATGATAAAGATAAAGTAGTTGGGGTGTTTACCGATGGCGACTTACGCCGAGTACTTGAAAAAGGCATCGATTTGGCCACGCCGATGCGCGAGATTATGACTACAAATCCGCGTCATGTCAGTAAAACCATGCGCGCCTCTGATGCCTTAAGTGTGATGAATGAAAATGCGATCAGTCAGCTATTGGTAATGGATGAACAAGGTCATCTAGATGCTATTATTACCGTTCATGACTTATTGCAAGCAGGGGTAAAATAACCCTTTCTCACTGAGCATAAATTATAAATAAAAACTAGGGCGTGTTGAACATTCGACCATGGCACTGACAGAGACTATTTTTTAGGCGATTTGCAGATAAAAATGGTAAGTTTAGTCATTCTAAGCGTCTATTTTTAACGATGAAGCGGCAAAAAATAGTCCTGTCCCTGTTGTTATCGTGAGGGCTGATGCTAAAATCGCCCTAGTCGTTGCGACTGTTTAAATAAAATCAGCTAATCAATGCAATAAGCATTATCTGCAATTTTAACGACGACTAGAACACAGCTTTGATTAACTAGTAGCGATCAGCAGTGCGCATTTGTGAATGTTCAACACGCCCTAATAATAAGAGGTAGCCTATGCAAGATTTAATCGAAAAAGCCGGTAAAGTTAAAATGCTAGTGTTAGATGTCGATGGTATTTTGTCCAATGGGCAGATTATTTATGATGCAAACGGGGTTGAAACCAAAGCTTTTTCGGTACAAGATGGCGTAGGTATCAAGGCATTAGCACGTTATGGTATTTTGACCGCGATTATCACCGGTCGTCGTAGTCCTATGGTAGACAAACGCGCCAAAGAGATAGGTATCGATTATGTAGTGCAAGGCCGAGATGATAAAGTTGTGGCGCTAAAAGAGCTGATGACTATGGTGGATAAAGCTGCTGATATCACCACAGCAGACTGTGCTTATATGGGGGATGACTTGCCAGATATAAAGGCGATGCAAACAGTCGGGTTTGCGGCCACAGTACCTAATGCCCACTCTGAAGTTATCAATCGCAGTGATATGGTCACTACGCGCGCGGGCGGTTACGGTGCGGTGCGTGAGATATGTGACCTTATTTTGAAAGGTCATGGGCATTACGAAGCGTACATTGCAGGCTATACCTTAGAGGGTAGTGCTCCCCACAGTGCAGTGTCATCAGTAGGATAAATTATAGTGAATACTCGTGTCTTAATCATCTTGGCCCTAATCATCGCTGGTATCGCAGGATGGTTTTTTCAGCAGCAAGCAGAAGTGACGCCGCCAGTGAGTGTGGGTCCCTCAGAAGTGGACTACGAAGCTACTGATATTAAGGCAGTACAGACTAATGAGCAAGGCGAAACAGAGTATGAGCTCAACGCTGAATCGCTAAGGCATGATCCTAATACTAATCAGGACATAATGTCCGGTATTACTATGAATTGGGAGTCATCAGCTAAGCAGCTGTACCGTATTGAGTCAGGAACAGCAACGGTCAATCAAGAAACCGGTGATCTGCACCTGTACGGCGGCTTTAGTTTAGCTAGCCAAGATCAGCAAAAAACCACCAAAAATGGTGAGAAAATAGCGCCTATAACCGTGACAGGTGAAGCATTAAAAGGTAATACCCAGTCAAAGCAAGTTTATAGTGAGCAGCCCGTACAAGTCGTCCAAGGCGCCAATCGTTTTGAGGCAGCTAGCATGACAGCCAATTTAGAAACGGGCGAGTATGAGTTTGAGCAAGTGGCCGTAATGTTTACTCCTGCTGAGCGTCAGGATAAGGCGCTTTTTTAACTCAGTATATTTAATTTTAAAGCGCTTTAACTATAAGTTATGAAATGTAAGTTGTTAACTATAAACTACCTTTCATTATAAAAATTTTAAAGTATAAAACGTCTAAAGTATAAAACCGTTATTGAATAATCACGACTACTGCTGCTTTTCATACCTATCATAAAAAAGAGTATCCAAACATGAAATCAAGTTTTTTGCCTATAGTTCGTGCGCTAGCGCCCAAGCTATCAGCAGCATCTCATATAAGCGCCCTTCCAGTAGTTATGCTGCTAGCTCTGCCTATCTATAGCCATGCGCTACCTTCTGATGCCAATCAGCCTATCAAGCTGCTTGCCGATCGTGCCACGTATAGCGAGAGTACTGGCGTAACGAGCTATTCAGGAACAGTGGTTATTACCCAAGGCACGCTCAAATTAACAGCGGATAATATTACGGTCAATCTCTCAGAGCAGCGCAGCATCCAATCAGCTGTGGCAACCGGTCGACCGGCGACGATGCAGCAAGTGGTGACCGCCGAAAAAGGCTTAGCAAAAGGCCGCGCTAATAAAATTGATTATAATGCGGCCACTGGCATCATGACTTTGACCGGCAATGCAAAATTAACGCAAAACGGCGCAAGCTTTGCAGGTAATGTGATTCGTTATAGTCTCAAAGCAGGGGATGTCGAGGCGACAGCGGGCGGTAATCAGCGCGTAGAATTGATCTTCCCGCCTAATAATAATACCAATCAGACGGGCATACGTTAGTTTACAGCCATTATTAAAACACCCACTACTAAAATAACCACTACCTAAGACAAGTAGCGCATTATTTTACGCCGGTAGCCTAATTATCGTTTTAAATTGACGCGTCTAGATAAGCGCTAAAGTGTATAAGACTTAAATAGAGCATGAGTAAGTTATGATAGACAATAATGAGAGCAGCACCTCATCAGCAGTGAGCCCTGCAGCGCCAGTACCCCTACGCTTATCGATGCAGAACTTAGGCAAGCGCTACGGTAAGCGCTGGGTCGTCAAAGACGTGTCGTTCTCTGTTGAACAAGGACAAGTGGTTGGCCTGTTAGGTCCAAATGGCGCGGGTAAGACCACTAGTTTTTATATGGTAGTTGGCCTCGTCAATATGGATAAAGGCCGCGTTAGCCTAGGAAAAATGGATCTATCTAAATATGCCATGCATGAGCGGGCGCGGGCAGGGATAGGCTATCTGCCGCAAGAGGCTTCCATCTTTCGTAAGCTGTCTATCGAAGATAATATACTNGCTATTTTGCAAACGCGCAGCGAGCTGTCTGCAAATGAGCAGCGCCAAGAGCTTGAAAAACTGATCGCTGAGTTCCATCTAGAGCATGTCCGTAGCTCTTTGGGCATGAGCGTCTCAGGGGGCGAGCGGCGCCGCTGCGAGATTGCTCGAGCTTTGGCTGCAGATCCAAAGTTTGTGCTATTAGATGAGCCGTTCGCTGGCGTTGATCCTATATCCGTGGGGGATATCAAAGAGGTGATACTCACCTTAAAAAATCGCGGTATTGGCGTGCTGATTACTGACCATAATGTTCGTGAGACGCTAGCGATTTGCGAAAAGGCGTATATTGTCTCAGAAGGCGCTATCATCGCTGAGGGCACTTCTCGTGAAGTGCTAGAGAACGAGTTGGTTAAGTCCGTCTATTTGGGTAAAGACTTTCAGGTTTAAAGCTTATTCTTGTTGATGAACTAGTATTTTATTTGTCATATCTTTCTTTTATGACGACTTTATTTTAATCGTTTATTAAACGACGTCAATTAGGTAGCCAAGTGGTCTTGGCTATCATCTCCTATCCTTTATTTTTACTACCTCCTTATTTAATACACTATATCTTCTTTTATTCCTAGACTTTTGAGCTTATATTCGTTTGAGCTCATAATTCACTTAAGGTGCATATACTATGGCAAAAAATAAAAGCAGCTACGTCTGCCAAAATTGTGGCGCTCACTTTGGTAAGTGGGCGGGGCAGTGCAGCGACTGCGGCGAATGGAATACCTTAGTCGAAGCGCCAGATGTTAGTATGCCGCATCATAATAAAAGCTCAGCTAAGTCGGCATCTAGCCGTGTTACGCCGCGTGCTAGCAGCGCCCCTGCAGGGAACTATTCGGGAACGCATAGCGCAGTGATGCCGCTAAATGCAGTGAGCGTCACTTTAGATACCCGCCTGCCAACTGGCATCAGTGAGTTNGACCGCGTATTAGGCGGCGGCTTAGTAGCAGGCTCGGTTGTGCTTATCGGCGGAGACCCTGGTATCGGTAAATCCACTATCTTGCTACAGACAGCGACCAATATGGCGAGAGCGGACTCATTAGCGGGTAGCGCGCTATATGTCACCGGTGAGGAGTCATTAGCGCAAGTTGCTATGCGCGCCAAGCGTTTAGAATTACCAGCAGACAGACTGCGAGTCTTGGCTGAGACTAATGTAGAGACCATTTGCGCCGCGTTGACTCAAGAGCAGCCCGCTATTGCCATTATTGACTCTATTCAGACGATCTACACTGATGCTATCAATTCAGCTCCTGGCGGTGTCAGTCAAATTCGTGAGTCAGCAGCGATCTTGACTCGTTATGCCAAGCAGACGGGGACTGCGCTGTTTTTAGTGGGTCATGTGACCAAGGAAGGTACCTTAGCAGGCCCTAGAGTGCTTGAGCACATGGTGGATACGGTACTGTATTTCGAGGGTCAGTCTGACTCGCGCTTTCGCATGATTCGCGCCGTCAAAAACCGTTTTGGTGCGGTGAATGAGTTAGGCATTTTTGGTATGACGGATATGGGGCTCAAGGAAGTCGCTAACCCATCAGCGATATTTTTAAGCCGTTATGATAAGCCCGTGGCAGGGTCGGTGGTCATGGTGAGCCGAGAGGGCACACGGCCACTATTAGTGGAGGTGCAAGCCTTAGTTGATGACTCACAAGGGCAGCCAAGGCGTATGGCACTAGGGCTTGATTATCAAAGAATGTCTATGCTGCTTGCGGTGATGCACCGGCATGGCGGTATCCATACGAGTGGGCAGGATGTCTACGTCAACGTCGTGGGCGGCGTAAAGGTGATTGAGACCGGCTCTGATCTAGCAGTGCTGCTCGCTTGTGCCTCTAGTATAAAGGAAAAACCGCTACCTTCGTCATTAGCGGTATTCGGTGAGGTTGGGTTGTCAGGTGAGATACGTCCTGTGCCGAACGGACAAGAGCGCCTAAAAGAAGCGATGAAGCATGGATTTAAGCATGCCATCATCCCTAAGTCCAATGCACCCGCTGCCAACTCAGCTCAGTTTAAGGGCATCAATGTCATAGCCGTAGAGCGTCTTGACGATGCTATTGAAAGCGCCTTTGAGATAGACTTTTAGCTATTAATTGCTGTATCCGTTTATTATGCGCAACAAAAAGAGCGCCTAGTTCGTTAAACTAGGCGCTCTTTTTAGCTTAATAAAGCTATCCGCTGCAATAATAACAGCTAATCAAGATTAGGGACCAGCAACGCGTTCGATTGAGACGTTACCGACGCCTTTACTGGTGATGCCCAACTGCTTAGCTGCACCGTAAGATAAGTCTAAGACTCGCTTACCATGGAAAGGGCCACGATCATTGACTTTTACTACCACGCTTTTACCATTGTTTTTGTTGGTCACCTTTACATAGCAGTTCAGTGGTAGTGAGCGGTGAGCAGCGGTTAGAGCGTTCATATCGAAGGTTTCACCGCTGGCTGTTTTACGACCATGAAACTTACGACCGTACCATGATGCCAGACCCGTTTGCTTAAATTTGCCTACAGAATTGGAAGCCACAGCGGTCAAACGCTCTAGCACATCTTCGTCATTACTCGCCTGCGAGCTGTCGGCAGCTAGTAACGGGCTGTTTAATGCCAGTGAAGTTGGCTTGCGGGCTGATTTGACTAGGCTTGATGCACCATCGTGCTGGCGAGTTAACTCACCTAATACGCGATCAATATGGGAGGCGTTATCTTGAGATATTGCAGACAGCGCAGGACTCGTCTCTGCTGCTTGAGCATTAGAGATAACAGCAGAACCAGTAAATAGAACCACTGACATTGTCAGTAAACCAGATAGACGCTTATTCATATATACCTCTTTGACTTGTACTCTAAAACTTGAGCGCAGAAATATTAAATCATAATAACTTATGCCGATTACCAGTAGACCGTGAACCGGCTTTAATCGCGCTGGCTGTTTAGAGTGATACTGCTATGTATGCTAGTACTAGCAGATAAAAGCCATTATTTTTAAAGTAGGGTAAGTTTATCTTTATATAAACAATTCAATAACAAATAACATAATCAAAGTCGGACTATACTTGCAAGTTATGGCTTCACTATATACTTATGAAAAGTTGCTTAGCAGCTCTGTATAAGTTATGTACCATATTACGATTTAAACAGGTTATCGTAATTGAACCGTAATGACAAGTAAAAAACCTTGCAATGTTATACAAATTACAGCTCTAGTTAAGTTTAGCTAATTAAAGCAACCTTGTTATAAAGTTATTTTGTTCTCAACTGGTTTATATCTAGCGTCTATACAAGGACAAGGGACATAAAAATAAAGCTATTAAAGCACTGTAACTATAACTAAGACATTAACTAAGACGTTGAATAAAAAGCGCTAGGCGGCTCTATGCGTATGGATAGACATTAGCAAACCGAAGCCGGCCATCAAAGTGACGATTGCTGTACCACCATAGCTGATAAAGGGTAGCGGAACACCAACTACAGGCAGGATACCGCCTACCATGCCCACATTGACAAATATATAGACGAAAAATGACATGGCGATAGCCCCTGCCAATAGCCGACTGTAATTGTCTGGATGAGTAAAAGCGATGAATAGAGCACGGCTTAATAAACAAGCATAAATAAACATCAATAACATGACGCCGACTAAGCCAAACTCTTCTGAGAATGCCGCGATAATAAAATCTGTATGACCCTCAGGCAAAAAATGCAGGTGCGATTGCGTGCCGTCTAAGTAGCCTTTACCTGTTATACCACCAGAGCCAATAGCGGTCTTCGACTGTATAATATTCCAGCCCGCGCCTTGAGCATCTGCGTCTGGATTAAGCAAAGTCAAAACTCGCGTGCGCTGATAATCATGTAATAAAAAATACCAAGCAAAGGTCACAAGCGGTATTGATAGTGCGACAGCGCCAGCGATCATCCACCATGATAGACCCGCCAAAAATAACACAAAAATACCACTAGCTGCGACCAACAGCGACGTCCCCAAATCAGGCTCTTTGGCGATTAATAGAACAGGGATCATAATAAGCGCTAGTGTACCGACGATGCTCGTCCACGATGGCGGTAGCTCACGTCTAGAGAGAAACCAAGCGCACATCATCGGCATGCCAAGCTTCATAAATTCAGAAGGTTGTACGCTACCAAAGCCTGGTAAGTTGATCCAGCGCTGCGCCCCCATACGCACCTCGCCAATGAGCTCGACTAGTACTAATAAAAACAGCCCTAATACATAAAATATAGGTGTAAAGCTACGGTATATAGTTGGCGGTATCTGCGCCATAGTAAACATCACGGCAAAGGCTACCACGTAACTGACCATTTGACGCATGACCATACTTACGTTCTGAGTCGATGCGCTATATAAAATCGTCAGGCCGATACAGCACAACGCTAGCAGCAGTAAGGTGAGCCAAGGATCAATGTGGATGCGCTGCCAAATGTTAGGCTCATGACGCTGGCCGAGGTGATGGCTTTGACGTGAAAAACGATATTGCAAATTAGAGGACATAGATAGAGTCGATACTAAAGAGAGAAGGTCAATGAGACGTTACGGATAACGCTAAACTATAAAGAGGGCGCAAAAACACATGATTGTAAATGATTATAAAAAGTCACGTGATTATAAAGATAATGATAATAAATGTTAAAAGCGAAGCTATTGCTTATTATGATAGACGATATTTTAGCCTGCTTACTTAAAATTTGATAGTATCCATAGATTATACTACAGCTATAGACTCAATACTCTTTGTGAGTGCTTGCAAGCGATATTGACTTGATCATCTAGCGATAGGCACTGTGTCTTAATAAATTCGATAAATATCTAGTGGTAATAATTGCATATGATAAACACAAAAAATATGGCAGCGCTTAGCAAGCTGACGTTATTAACGCTGGCGTGCACGACTAGTATCTATACGAATGCTGCTATCTTAAATGATAGTAGCGAGCGCCGTATTCAAGTACGTCAGGGCAGTAGTACGACTACTGGTCAGGTTTATATCTCCCCTGCCAATACCAGTGTCATCAGAGGCGACAGTATGCAAGGACTGATTGCCCAAAAAAACCGGCAGTACAATTTCGATGCCAAGCTCTCTATCGAAGAGAATCAGCGGGTTATCACGCCTAGCCGCTCACCGCGTTATAACACCTCTTATAACACAGCTTACAATACTCAGTACGGCAGTCCGAATAACAACCACGACAGCTACTATGGTGATAGGAGTGCGGACTTCAATACTTGGTTAAACAGTAATCGCTTCCGCGCGCAGCAAGTCGCTGACTATCAGCGTTATCTCAGCTCACAGTTAGGGACACGAAACGTACCTCCGATGGAGCAGTTACTGACTACCGCTCGCAGCTGGGATCGCTGTGGTTATGAGCCTTTTCAGTTGCCGCCGCGGGAGCTTTGGTCAAATATGGTACCGACGCTAAGCTTATATAGTCAGCTAAAAAACCAAGGCGTGCTGCCTGCTAGTACCGAGATTCGTTCTGTCTATCGCAGTCCTAGCCTCAACTCCTGTGCAGGCGGTGCCAGAAATAGCAAGCACATGACGGCG
>FUFK010040322.1_pt1 | contig 88954 bp, 92 predicted proteins | sample 1021851 | NCBI WGS metagenome assembly FUFK01 (sample SAMEA51879418, study PRJEB19060) | metagenome
GTAAAGACAGTTTGATTTTTTGTAATATTTATTATTTGAAAAAATCTGCTCAATCTAANTTTTTTATCNGTNTTNGTAATCCATGTNGAAATTGCAATTTNATCATCAATGAAAAGTGATCCAGAAAAATTATTTTCACTNCTAATAACAACACATGCACATTGATTTTTTTTATAAGTATCAGGNGTTATACCTAATTTTGCNGAATGATCCCAGCTGACANGTTCACACCAGTTCAAATATACTTTNTTGTTAACATGGCCAAGAATATCAATGTCATCACTGGCAACTTTAAATTCCAAGATATGTGGATTACTATATTTCCAGCTAAGATTGTTTAAATTCAATTTAAATTCCTCTTGGTAATTTAAAACTTATATTTTCTTCACCTGCACCAACTTCTTTAACATTAATTTCAAATGCTTCTCTAAATTTAGAAATAACATCTTGAACAAGTATATCCGGAACAGAGGCTCCTGAAGAAAGGCCTATAGTTTGATGATTTTTATAATTATCAATATTTAAATTACTTGCATTTTCTAATAGCACAGAAAGATCACATCCAGATTTTTTTGCTACTTCAACTAAACGATTTGAATTTGATGAATTTTTTGATCCTACAACAATGAAAGAGTCACATTCATGAGCATACTCTTTAATAGCATTCTGCCTATTTGTTGTTGCATAACAAATATCCTCTTTAGGCGATGATTTTATATGAGGAAACTTTTTCTTTAGGGCATCTATAATTTCCTTCGTATCATCAACAGATAGTGTTGTTTGAGTTACATATGCAAGTTTATCTTCATTTTCAAACTTCAAATTTTGAATATCATCTAAATTTTCTATTAACACAATTGCGCCCGCGGGTAATTGACCAAGTGTTCCCTCTACCTCTGGATGATTTTTATGACCAATTAAAATTATTTTGTAATTTAGATTGTAAAATTTTATTGCTTGAACATGAACTTTTGTAACCAATGGACAAGTTGCATCAACTACATATTTATTCATTTGTTTGGCCGTATCTAAAATATTTTTTGCTACACCGTGTGCTGAAAAAACCAGTGGTTTATCAATAGGAGCATCGTTGATATCCTCAATGAATATTGCGCCTTTTGCTTTTAGATCATCAATTACATGCTTGTTATGAACAATTTCATGTTTAACGTAAACGGGAGGTCCAAACTTTTCTAAAACTTCGACTACTGTATCTATTGCTCGTGTAACCCCGGCACAAAAGCCTCTCGGCGAAATAAGTAATATTTGTTTATTTTCTTTTATATTCATTGTCTTATATTACTTTACATATAGATCTAAACTTATGAATTTTGAAGCAATAATAGAAAAATACACAGTCAGTATTTTGGACCACAGAATTAAGACGCTTATTGCTATTTTATTACTAGTTTTGGTTGCAACTGCTGGAGCTCGATTTTTGGAAGCACCATCNGGATATAGAGGTTTTGTTGAGAGNGGCCAGCCAAATTACCAAGATATTCTAAATCTAGAAGAAAAATATGGAATGATAGACACATTGTCATTCGTAATTAAACCAAACAACGGCGATATTTTTCAAAAAGATGTCATTCAATTAATACATGAATTAACTGAAGTGTCTTGGCAAACACCTTTTTCTTCAAGAGTGAGTTCATTAACAAATTTTCAGTATACGACTGTNGATGGTGATGACATTAATATATCTGACTTCATAAGCGATACTGACTTGATGGATGAAAACAGTCTTCAGGAATTGAAATCTTTAGCGCTTCAAGAAAGAACTATAGTAAATTTCATATTGTCTGAAAGTGCTAGAGTATCATTCGTAAATATAAGTCTTGATGTACCTGAAGATACAGGTTTTGAAGATCCGATCGAATTTGCCAATGAGCAAAAAGCGTATTTCAATACCAAATATCCAGATATTTTCGTAACAGTTGCTGGTTCAGCAATGTATTCGAATAATTTTCAAACAACAGCAAGATCAGATGCAACTTCAATGTACCCGGGATTTTTGGCACTTATTATTATTCTGTCATACATATTATTAAGATCTATTACGGCTTCAGCAATTTCATTAATTGTGATTTTTTTATCTATTCTACCATCAATGGGAATGGCCGGATGGCTTGGTTTTGAAGCNCAGCCNCCATTGATTATTGCACCTATTTTGATNCTTACTATAGCCTTAGCGCATGCNATTCATATTTTGTCTATTGCATTAACAAATATGAATGAAGGAATGGATAAGAAAAAATCAATTGTCGAAAGTATGAAAATTAATTTTACTCCAGTATTTCTTACAAGCTTTACTACTGCAGTTGGAGTGGCGGGAGTCAATTTCGGAAAAATTCCTGCTTTTAGTGAAATGGCAAATACTGTTGTTATCGGATCTACTTTCAGCTTTATTTTATCTGTAACAATACTACCAATAATTTTCATGCTTATGCCCATCAAGACCGATGGAAAATCCTCAGTGGTACTAAATGCTCTGAGTAAATTGGGTGATCTAATTTATAGATTTAAACTTTATATAATTACATTTATAGGGCTTGCCTCCTTATTACTTATTAATCTCATTCCTAACCTCTATTTCGATGATGATTTTGATAGTTATTTTGACAGAGTAGATGACTGGGTTGAGGTAAAAAATATTGTTAATGATGAATTTGGCAGCTCCTTTTTTATATTTGCAAACTTATCATCAGAAGAAACAGATGGAATAACAAGTCCTGAATATCTGAAAAAAATTGATGAGTTTGCNAGATGGCTTGAAACACAAGATGAAGTTGTTACTGTAACCACTGTTTCAGACATTATTAAAACATTAAATAAAAATATGAATGGAGGAAATAATGAGTTTTATTCAATCCCAGATAATAAACCTCTTAATGCTCAATATCTTCTCATGTATGAATTTTCTGTGCCATATGGAATGGATTTAAAAAATCAAATGACTGCAGACAAATCAGAGTCAAGATTATTGATTAGACTTAATATGNNNACTTCAAAAGAATCAATAGAATTTAATGAAAGAACTGATGAATGGATTAGAAATAATCTTCAAGGATATCAAACGGATGGGGTAGTCGGTATACCTATAATGATGCCATATGTATATCAAGAAAATACAAATGGCTTAATGAGAGGGCTTTTATTCTCATTTTCATTCATCGTAATTGTTATTGGAATTACACTTAGAAGTCTGAAGTTGGGATTGATTAGTATAGTTCCAAATGTTGTGCCGTTTATTCTGTCTTATGGAATACTTGCAATTTTTACAAACATCGTAACTTTTAGTCACACTTTATCTATTTTAGTATCTTTAGGACTAGTCGTAGATGCAACAATACACTTTCTATCCAAATATAAAAAGGCTGAGTCACTTAATTTAAATGCTTCTGACGCAATTCAGTATTGTTTCAAGTACGTAGGTTTTCCTATTATTGTTGCATCAATATGTTTATTTAGTGGCTTTGCATTCCTACTGCAGTCTAGTTTCCAAACAAATTTTATTTTAGGTGGTATGTGCGCACTCATTATTCTTATCGCGCTAATAATTGATCTATTCTTATTACCTGCATTATTGTTAATATTTAGAAGAAGGAATGTGGTATAATTAAATTATGAATAAATTCTTATTAATCTTATTTTTTGTGATGTTTGTTAATACCAACCTTTTAAGTGAGGATAATTTTGAAAAAGGTTTGAGAATCGCAAAAGAGTCTTATGAAAGTACCCGTGGTTATGTTGATAGTGAGTCTGATCAACTGATGATACTTGTTGATCCAAAAGGAAATGAAGTGATAAGGGAGATTTCAGGAAAAACACTAGAGAACGATGATCCCAATGATGGGGATAAATCTATAATATTTTTTAATAAACCTAAGGATGTTGAAGGAACGGTAATGCTTTCACACACTCATGTAAATGATGATGATGATCAATGGTTGTATTTGCCTGCTTTAGGTAGAGTGAAGAGGATCTCATCTAGTAATAAATCGGGATCTTTTATGGGTAGTGAAATAGCTTTTGAAGACTTCTCTGGGAATGATTATAGAAAGTATGAATGGGAGTTTATTGGAGAGGAAGAATATGAAGGAGAGATTTGCTATAAACTTGTTTCAATACCAAAGTATAAAAATTCTGGTTATACAAAAAGAATTGGTTTTACTGACAAGTTGCTGAGACCAAGAATGATAGAATACTTTGATAGGAAAGGTGAATTGTTGAAAACATTATATTTTGAAGATTATCAACTGTATAATGATAAAATCTGGAATGCTGACACTTTTAGAGTTGTGAATCATCAAAATAAAAATAAAACTATTTACAAGTGGATCAATCGTGAACTTAACGTTGGAATTAATAAAAAAGACTTTGAAAAATCTAGTTTGTTGCGACTAGCAGATTAATAAGTGATTTATATAAAAATTTTAAACTTTGCTTTAATTGTTACTTTTATCTTTTCATTTAATGTAAATGCCCTTGAATACAAACTATATGGACTAGTCCAGCCTGAATTTTCAATATTTACAAATGGTGACGGCAAACATCATCAATCAAAAAATAACTATTCTTTTTTTACCAAAGGTAATTTTATCTCCTATTTGGATGAAAGGGATGCNAAAATAACNATCAGCGCAATTGCTAGGTACGATGAGAAAGATAGTGAAAGACGTTATATTGATTTTCAAAAATTGAAATATGAGCAGTATTTTGAAAACTATACTTTTAAAATCGGTAATGAAATAATTTTTTGGGGAGTAAACGAAAGTTTTAACATTATTGATATAATCAATCAATCAAACCTCGCTGAGGATATGACTGGCACTAAAAAGCTTGGCCAACCTTTGCTTTCACTAGCTTATGATAATAATTATGGAACAATTGACCTTTATTTAATGCCTTATTTCATTGAGAGAAAGTTTCCCAGTAAAAATGGTAGACCCAGACTTGCCCTCGAAGTGGATCAAAACTCAATAACTTATGAGTCATCTTCTAAGGAACAAAAGTTAGATTTTGCCCTAAGATATTCAATGGTTTATGACGATTATGATATTGGTATTGCACATTTTCATGGCAATAATCGCGCACCGCAACTAAATATTAATCCTTCAACTCTTAAGTTTAATCCCCACTATACAACTCTCTCACAAACCAGCCTTGACATTCAAGCAACAAAAGGTGCTTGGCTATATAAATTAGAGGCCTTAAGTGCAAAAGATGGGAACGAGAGACATCTNGGTNTTGCAGGAGGCTTTGAATATACTTTTTACGGAATTAGAGATTCTCAAAGTGATCTTGGCCTTGTCATCGAATACTCTTTTGATGATAGAAATAGTTATCCCTTTAATAATGACAGCGTTGCAGCCTTAAGATGGACTAAAAATGATATTAATTCGACATCTCTTTTAGCTGGGATGTTTATCGACATGAGAGGAAATTCAAATAGATTTATTGCTGAATATGAGCAAAGAATTAATAATAATGTAAAATTGTTTATTGATGCTACATTTAATGGAAGCATTGACAGTCAAGACTTTACATATGCTTTTGAGGAGGATTCAGTATTTTCAATTAAGTTAGCAAGGTATTTTTAGACTCGAATTTCTCTGCTATTTATTTTATTGAAAGAATCTTGATCTAAATTTAAATATTTTTTTTCATCACCTGAAGCAAAGTAAATAGGATCTTTAATTTTTGTTGGGTCGTAACCGTCTTTTACTAAGTCAGTTTTTTTATACTTGAANGTCCCAGTTTTTTCTATTTCTGGACTTATCCTAATAAATACTGGCACACTATAAGCTGGCAATTGCTCAGTCAGATATTCATAAAGCTGCTCTAATTTAAATTCATCATTTACAACTAAAGAAGCCATTCCGGCTCTGCCGTCTTGATTTGGTACTTCAACTCCATAAACGTTGACTTCATCAATACCTTTATACGCAGAGATGGCTTCACTTACTTCATTGGTTGATACGTTCTCTGATTTCCATCTAAAAGTATCGCCTATACGGTCAACAAAATAGTAATATCCCTGCTTATCTTTTTTAAGCAAGTCCCCAGAAGAGAACCATCGATCGCCTTTTTCAAAGACATTCTCGAGAATTTTTTTCTTAGTTGCCTCTTTGTCTGTATANCCTTCAAATTTACCTGTGAACTTATCATCATCAGGTATAAATCCAATCGCCTCACCGGCCTCACCGTCTTCACATTCTATGCAAAACCCATTCTCATCTCTGATCACTACCTCATTTTCTACATCGAATTTAACCACTTTAGTTGGTAATACACTTTTTAAATATGGGGGTATTCTTCCGATTGAACCGAACTTACTATCAACATTTGTTAGTGAAATATTTCCCTCTGAGGCCCCATAAAACTCAACAATCCTATCAATACCAAATCTTTCTTGAACAATCTTCCAAACTTCAGGTCTGAGACCGTTACCATAGATGCCTCTAATTTTATGCTTTGTTTCGTATTCACTTTTCTTGGTGGCTACTAAATAACGAAACAGTTCTCCTATATATGTAATTACTGTTACATCATGTTTAACACAATCTTCCCAAAAACTAGCAGCAGAGAATTTCTTTCTCAATACTAATGTGCCACCAGTACAAAATGTCGAACCAACACCAACAACTCCACCCGTTGCATGATAGAGTGGTAAGACCATGTAAGTTTTATCAGTCGGTTTCATATCAAGTGAAAACATTTGTAGACCACATCCAACTAAAAATTTTTGATGGCTGAAGTTTGCGGCTTTAGGCATGCCTGTAGTTCCACTTGTATAAATATAAAACAGTGATTGACTATTTGATAATTCTTCTCTCAAAGAAGTTTCGGGTCTTACTTTACTGTTTTCAATTTGTGAGCCATCTAAAGTTTCATAACCTTGAACATCCTGACCTGCTACATAAACATCTAAATTGCCTTCAATATATTCTTGAGCTGATGCAAGATTTTCCATTAAGTCAGAACTTATGATCAGACTTTTACTTTCTGATTTTTTAATGCAGTGAGCAAGCGATTTACTCTTTATATTATTGTTAAGACAAGCAACTGTAACGCCTATCTTCGCAAGTCCAAACCATGTAAATATATACTCAGGTTTATTTTCCATCAAAAGAGATATTACATCTCCCGTCTTATAACCTTTATTAATTGCCCAGTTTGCAATCTGGTTCGCTTCAGCATCCATCTCACGATATGTGTATTTCTTGTCTTCAAACTCNATGGCAATATTGTCNGGAGTTTTATCAACCTGCTCCTCCATAATATCAGCTACAGTTGTGTATTTTTTTTTGTCGAAACTTCTTGATCGTCCAACTAATTTTAAAAAAAACTTAAAATAACTAAATTCTCTTGAAACTGCACTTACAACACTCATTTTAAATACCTAATTTATTCAAATATTCCGTAATTTTTTTAGTTATTGGCCCGTTTTTAAAAGAACGATTGTTAATTTTACTAACTGGCCGCAAACCCATGCTATTTGTAAGAAATATTTCACTTACATTGGAGAGATTATTCAATGATATGCTTCTAACTTCAACCTTTTTCTTTTCTATTAATAAACGCCTTACAGTCCCATCTAAGGCACCATCATTGATTGGAGGGGTAAAAATTTTATTTTTTTTAACAAAATAAATATTTGAGCTTGAGCAGCAGCAAATTTTGTCACTTTCGTTAAGNATTAATGCGTCATCATAGCCATTTTTCTGCGCAATGAGTTTTGATTGGATATTCTCAAAATAATTGTTTGTTTTATTCCTAGATAACAAAGAATTTGAGAATCTTTTGATTTTTGAAACTTTAAGTTTCACTGGCTTTATGGTTGTATGATTACTGGTTAATTTGGAAATAGTAATNAGAAAATTTGACTTTTGATTGTTTTCAATATCTAACCCTCTTCTCTTTGCATCGCCTCTGGTCAATGTATATCTTATTGAAAGTTTGTTGTTTAAAAGATTATTTTTTTTTATTAATTTTAAAATTATATTTTGTAAATTCTTCTTTGATAACTTGAAATTAAAATAATTATTTCTTATTGATTTATTAAATCGAGCAAAATGAAAATCAAATAAAATTATTTTGTTTTTATTATATAATAAAGTATCAAAAATACTGTCTCCTAAAAGTAAACCGCGGTCTTTTATGTTAATAGTTGCTTTTTCTTCATCTATAAATTTATTATTGAGATAAACTTTCATTATATTTGTTTGTTCTTAGACATAAACTTATTCAATGATTTTTTATTAATCTGTAATAGNTTCTCNACTTTTTTATTCANTTCNTGATATTCATTTAAAGGTTTTGANTCTGCTACGATCCCTCCCCCNGAATTTAAAAAGGCTTTTTCATTATTGACAGTAATNGTTCTGATNGGGATATTAAAATCTGCATAACCACTNAATGAGATGAAACCTATAGCTCCACAATATACGCCTCGTTTGAANGTTTCTAATTCTGAAATAATTTGCATTGCTCTTACTTTTGGTGCCCCAGTTACGGATCCTCCAGGCATACAGTGTTTTATAACATCAAATATATTCATACCTTTAGATAACGTACCCTCAATATCAGAAACAAGATGGTGAACATTGTTATAGGTTTCTAGTTCAGCCAAACGAGAAACTTTTACCGTTCCAGGTTTACAGACTTCAGAAATGTCATTTCTCAAAACGTCAACGATCATTAAATTTTCAGCATTATCCTTCTTACTTGAAGATAATTGTTCTTTTAATTTTGCATCTTCGAATTCACTCTCACCCCTTTCAATTGTACCTTTTATTGGCGAAACCATAATTTTGTTATTCTCTAATTTTAGAAATCTTTCAGGTGAATAAGAAAATATATTAAAATCCTCACTTCTAATTAAGCATGAAAAAGGTGTCTCTGTATTTTTTCGATAATGCAAATAGTACCGAACGACATCATAGTCTTTTGGAATCTTAGATAAAAAACGTTGAGTGAAGTTAGCTTGGAATATGTCACCATTTTTTATGTAATTTAGTATTTTATTAATTTTTGAAATATATTTTCTTTTATCAAAATCTTTTTTCCACTGAAAACCAAGTAGTTTGTTAATTGGATTATTTATCCGCGGCACCGAGTACAAGTTTTTTGCATTTTGTAATCGAATTTGATGTGATAGCTCAATTTTAAATTCTTTATCTAAATTAATTGAAAAAAGATAAGCTCTTTTCAATTTGTTATCGAAAGCAATCACTATATCGAAGAGACCAAAAAATAAATTTGGCAATATTTTTTCTAATGGATTTGCACTTTNAATCTTTTCCTTTGCAAGGCCTGCTTCATAAGAAACATAGCCTGCTAAACCACACTGAAACTTTGGTAATGATTTAATTTTTTTTGATTTAAAACTTGATATTAATTTATTTATTCTTGCAAATTTTTTTGAATTTAAATGATTTTTGATTGCATTGAACTTAATGGTATAGATAGGGTCAAATACAATATAGGAATACCGATTATTTTCAGATATCGTTTTATTTGCACTATCTAAAAAAATTAAATTTCTTTTATCTTGAAATCTTATTAATACTTCTTCCGGATTAATGTAATCAAGTTTATTTATCTTTATCTTTTTTTTTCTCATATAAAATACTGGTAGGGATATCCGGAGTCGAACCGGAACGCCCGAAGGCACCAGATTTTGAGTCTGGCGCGTCTACCAATTCCGCCATATCCCCATTCTTAAAGACTTATTATACTTTACTTATATTCGTCATAAAGGCTTAGTAGAATTATGTATGCAAATATATATATTAGCAATGGTATGTTAATCTCAATTTATCATAACTTAAAAGCGTATTTTGTCTCACTTGGTGAGCGTTTTATAAAAACTAAGTTCGCTTATCCGTTTATCTTTTTGATGGGATTAATTGAAGCAATTATTTTTCCATTCCCTCAAGAAATATTCATGGTTCCAATGATGGCATTAGACAAAAAGAAAATATTTAAAATTGCTGGACTCTCAGTTCTTGGCTCAATCACTGGAGCGATAATTGCATATTTTATTGGTGTATACTTCTTCAATAGTGTGGGAAATTTTATTCTTCAGAATTTAAATTTGGTTGAGTCATTTAACTCATTTGTTAATGACATAGATAATTATGGTTTCCTTTACGTTTTCATAGGTGGTTTTACTCCTATTCCTTTTAAAATTGTTACACTGACAAGTGGTTTTTTAGGTATTAATTTTTTTATTTTCTTAGTTGCAAGTGTGGTCTCAAGATCAGTGAGATTTTTTCTTATAGGCTATTTAATCTATCGATTTGGAAGCATTGCACTTGAATCATTTGAAAAAAGAATAAATTTATATTCATTTATTCTTATAACTTTAGTGATTTTAGGCATTTTATATATTACATACTAGAATTATGAGTCTTATTAACATCAACTTTATTATCTCAGCATTAGTAATAATTGCAGTATTCGTACTGCAATACGTATTTAATATGGCTCCTTGTGACATGTGTCTCGTTGAAAGGTATCCTTACTATTTATTAATTATAATAGGTCTGGCATCAATTATTTTTAAATTTGAAAAAAGAGCAACAATTAAAAGGATCGCAAACTATGCTTCAATTCTGATTTTACTATTTGGATTTTTGTATACCTTAAGACATGTATTGGTCGAAAGAGGCTTGGTTAATTTAAATTCAGGATGTACCTCTAATTTGTCTGATTTATCTGACAAGTCTAAACTTTTAGAAAGTCTTAATCAAACTCCATTGATTAGATGTGACGAACCTACTTATTTATTTAATTTTATTTCGGTAGCTGAGGCAAACTTGATTATGACATTTTTACTATTATCTATAACTTTGTATTTTGTATTTTTGAAAAATGAACGTTAAAGAAAAAATTTTAAAAAAGATTATTAGAGTTGATCAGGCAGGTGAGCTTGGTGCTCAGCAAATATATCAGGGCCAGAAAATGATATTCAAACTTCAAAAAAATAAGAAAGATTTTGACCAAATATCGAAAATGGCTAAAGATGAAGAGGAACATTTAGATTTTTTTGACAATATCGCCAAAGAAAAAAAGATCAGACCCACAAAACTGAAAGGCCTATTTGGTATTGGTGCTTACGCAATGGGTGTAGGTACTGCCCTCATGGGCCCCAAAGCAGCCTATGTGTGCACTGAGGCAGTTGAAGAAATTATTGAAAAACATTATCAAAAACAAATTGATCAACTAGAGGGAGTGGACGAAGAATTAAGAAAAAAATTAGTAAAATTTCGCGATGATGAAGTTGAACATAAAAATACCGCTATTGATGAAGGGTCGCGAGAAGCCTTTGGTTATTCTGTTTTAAGAAAAACAATCAATGAAACAACAAAAGCTGCTATTTTTTTGGCTGAGAGAATTTAATTATCTTTCTAGTTGAATATCCCAATATAAGAAATCCATCCAGCTTTCATGCAAAAAGTTAGGAGGAAAAGATCGGCCACATTTATCTAAATCAGCCATTGTAGGTACTTTTGGAATATTGAGAGGCTTCATACCCGAGTTTTTCAAAAGTTTTCCTCCCTTTTTTACGTTACAACTTGAACATGCTGTTACAATATTTTCCCAAGTTGTTTCACCGCCGTGTGATCTAGGTATAAGATGATCAAATGTTAAATCTTTCTTTGAACCACAATATTGACAACTAAACTTATCACGCAAAAAAACGTTAAATCTTGAGAATATTGGATTTCTATTTGGCTTGATGTACGTTTTTAGACTAATAACGCTTGGCAAATACATTTGAAAACTTGGACTTCTAATTTCTCTTTCATAGTTTGATACAATATTTACTCTTCCAAGAACAACGGCTTTTACACTGTCTTGCCAGCACCACAAAGAAAGCGGATAATGGCTAAGAGGCCTGAAATCTGAATTTAGAACCAAAGCTGGACATTTTTCTAAAGGAACTGCAATACTCATTANTAATTAATATATGCAATTGTATAAANATTTCAAAAAATNTTTTAATTTGAAAATTTTTCTACTAAGAATTTAATTGCTATGTCTAAGCCGTCTTGAGCAATCGAATGCTGAGTGTTCGGGGAAATATGAGCTTTAACATCTAAACTTAATTCTGATAACTTTTTTTCAGCTTCAATAGTTTCTTGATAAGGAACCATAGGGTCCATATCTCCATGAATTAGGTAAATTGGAGGTTTAGACTTTAATTCATTTTTAAGAAGTTCTGGAGCAATTAACCTTCCTGAAAAGCCAACAATTGCTCTCATTGAATTTTCTCTTCTAAGGCCGACATGTAAACTCATCATTGTGCCTTGACTGAAACCTACGAGCGCCAAATTATCATCACTTAACTCATAATTCTTAAGTTGTTCATCAATAAAACCATTAAGTGTATCAGCTGCATTTAANACACCTTTCCAAATAGTTGCAGGNTCACCCGATTGAAAATCAAACCATTGATATCCCATTGGGTTTAATCCACATTTTTCTGGTGCGTTAGGTGATAAAAAAACCGCATCGGGCATTTGAGGCTGAATATAATTAGCAAGGCCAATCAGATCGTTGCCATCTGCGCCGTATCCGTGACAAAATATTACTAGTTTTGAAGGCTTTGAAGAGTCTTGGGGTTCTAAAACTGGTCCACTTAAGATTGGCATTAAGATACTTTTCTCTCAACAATGCTCACAATGTCACTCATTATATCTTTCAGCTGATAATCCTTTGGAGTATAAACTGCTTGAACTCCATTTTTAATTAAGATCTTTTCATCTTCTGTTGGAATTATACCTCCTACAATTACCGGGATATCATCTACTTTATTTTTTTTCATTTCATTCATAATTTCCTCGACAAGCTGCACATGAGAACCAGATAGAATAGAAAGTCCGATGATGTGTACATCTTCTTCAACAGATGATTTTACTATTTGTTCTGGTGTTAATCTAATTCCTTCGTACAAAACATCCATTCCACAATCACTCGCACTTACAGCAATTTGTTCAGCTCCACTAGAATGCCCGTCAAGGCCAGGTTTGCCTACAAGAAATTTAATTCTTCTTCCCATCTTATCTGACAATGACTCAACTCTTTTACGTATTGGGCTGTAATCGTCATTATTGGATGGTTGAATATTAGTTATACCAGTCGGTGCTTTGAACTCACCAAAAACATCCCGAAGTACTTGAGACCATTCACCTGTTGTTACACCTGCTTTTGCAGCTGTAATAGAAGCTTCCATTATGTTTTCTCCAGATTTTGCTGCTTCGCTTAATTGATTTAAAGCGCTATCAACCTGTTTTTGATCTCTGTTTTGTCTCCAATCAATAACTGCTTTTACTTGTTCATTTTCAATTTTTGGATCAATTGTCTCTATGCCTCCATCATTTGATACAAGAGGTGACTCTTCNGTCTCAACAAACTCATTAACTCCAACAACGATTTGCTCTTTATCATTAATTCTTTTTAGCCTTTCTTTTTGAGAATTGACCAATTCCTGTTTTAAGTAACCACTTTCAACTGCAGCTACTGCACCACCAATTGATTGAATGTGATTAAATTCTTTCATCGCAGTCTCTTTAAGATTTTTAACCTTTTCATCAATTACTTCAGAGCCATTGAATATATCGTCAAAATGTAGAAGATCTGTTTCATACGCAACAATTTGTTGTAATCTTAAGGACCATTGTTGATCCCATGGTCTTGGCAATCCCATTGCTTCATTCCAAGCTGGTAACTGAACTGCTCTTGCTCTTGCATCCTTTGAGAGAACGACGCCTAGCATTTCAATTAATATTCTATATACGTTGTTCTCAGGTTGTTGCTCAGTTAATCCAAGACTGTTTACTTGCATGCCATATCTAAATCTTCTGTTTTTAGGATCCTTAACACCATATCTCTCTTTTGTAATTTCATTCCACAAAGATACAAATGCTCTCATTTTACACATCTCAGTAATAAATNTGATTCCAGAATTAACGAAGAAGCTTATGCGACCTACTACATTTTCAAATTCTTCCTCTGATAACACATTTGAGGTTTTAACTTTATCGAGATACGCAACTGCAATTGAAAGACCAAAAGCTAATTCCTGCTCAGGAGTTGCGCCTACTTCAACTAAATGGTAAGGACATACATTGATTGGATTCCAATTTGGCATTTCTTTAAAAGTAAAAGTAATCACGTCAGATATTATTTTTAAACTTGGATCAGGTGGAAGAATATATGTTCCTCTTGAGAGATATTCTTTTAAAACATCGTTTTGAGTTGTTCCCCGTAATTTATTTCTGTCTATGCCCTGTTCATCTGCAACGGCTACATATAAACTCAGCAACCATGCAGCTGTAGCATTAATGGTCATTGATGTATTCATTTTATCTAATGGAATTTGATTAAAGAGCGATCTCATATCGCCAATATGACAGATTGGAACGCCAACTTTGCCAACCTCCCCTTTAGCGAGAATGTGATCACTGTCATACCCAGTTTGAGTAGGTAAATCGAACGCTACTGAGATACCTGTTTGACCCTTTGATAGGTTCTTAAGATAGAGTTCATTTGACTTTTTGGCAGACGAATGTCCTGCGTAAGTTCTTATGAGCCAAGGTTTATCCATTGTTTTTCAACGTTTTTTTTTGGTTTTATTAAATCCTTTTGTTTAAAATGTATATACTAATCTAGCTAAAATGGCTATAAACCTAGAAAAAAGAAACATTAGTTTTATATAATTTACACTACAGGAGCTGATTTATGACCACTGAAGAAAAAGATATTTATGCAATAGGTGAAATTCCACCTCTTGGTTTTGTCCCTAAGAAAATGCACGCATGGGTAATCAGAAGAGATCGTCATGGAAACCCAATGCAATCATTTAAAGAAGAAGAATTTGATGTTCCTGAAGTTGGATCCAATGACGTTTTGATATTCGTAATGGCCGCGGGCGTAAACTACAACGGTGTTTGGGCTGGTCTTGGAAAACCTGTATCTACGCTTGATATGACTAAAAAAGATTATCACATCGCCGGTTCTGATTGTTCTGGGATAGTTTGGAAAGTTGGTTCTGGTGTAAAAAAATGGAAAGTGGGCGACGAGGTAATCATTCATGGTATGCAGTGGGATCATGAGGATGCTGAGGTTAATGGTGGTGAACCAATGATATCAAAAACAAATAAGGTCTTTGGTTACGAAACAGCAGATGGAACCTTTGCTCAATTCACAGCTGTTCAAGCGCACCAAGTTTTACGTAAGCCACCAAATTTATCTTGGGAAGAAAGTGGCTGTTATATGTTAACTCTTGCAACTGCATATAGAATGCTATTTGGCCACGCTCCNAATGAATTAAAGCCAGGTGAGTTTGTTTTAATATGGGGCGCATCGGGTGGTCTTGGAAGCATGGCAGTACAACTTGCAAAAATTGTTGGTGCTAAACCAATTGGTATTGTTTCTGATAACTCTAAAATTGATTATGTAAAAGATCTTGGAGCTGTAGGTGTTCTAAACAGAAAAGATTTTGATTGTTGGGGTGAACATCCTGATATTGATGACGCTGAAACATATGCAAACTATATGAAAGAAGTTAGAAAATTTGGAAAGGCCCTATGGGAATTTACAGGCAAGGGTAATAATGTTGACATGGTATTTGAGCATCCGGGCGAAACTACCGTTCCTGTTTCATGTTTTGTAGTAAAACCAGGAGGAATGGTTGTTATTTGTGCTGGTACCACAGGATATAATCTCACATTAGATGCTAGATATCTATGGATGCAAAGTAAAAGACTTCAGGGTTCACACTTTGGAAATTCAAAGCAAGCGAATGCAGCGAATGAACTTGTTATTGACGGTACATTAGATCCTTGTATGTCAGAGCTTTTTGCATGGAACAATATTCCTGATGCTCATGAAAAGATGCTTAACAATGAACATAAAGGTGGAAATATGGCTGTCCTTGTTGGCGCTGCAAAAGAAGGACAAAAATCTCTAAACTAGAAAGTTAAACATGCACGAACTAATTTCTAAATGTCAAAAATCCCTTATTACTGTCGATAAGTATTACGATGCTGCCCTGCAACATGTAAGAGGTGAGTTAATTGTTAATGGAAAATTATCTCGTGATAATCTAGATAGGGAACAACATGCTGCACATGGCTTATCTTGGGTTGCTGCATATAGAGCTACTTTGAAAGAAATGGTTAATTGGGCCTCAAACCTAGACTCGACCGGGACGTTTAATGAAACAGAGCAATTAATTTTGCAAATTACTTTTTCGGAATACTGTGCGCAAATTAAATCTGGGATACCAATGTCACAACTTGAGTATGTTCGTCCTCAAGATTTAGGATTAAAAAATGGTCTCTTTCAAGAAACAGGGACCGAAGAATTTAATGATCTGATTTTGAATGGCAATAGTACTGCAGATCGCATGAAACTTGCTCAATTATTAAAAGATGGATTTTCAAGTAAAAACTTTGGTAATAGCGGCCTAGATGAAACTACATCAATAATTCAAGAACAATTTAGAAAATTTGTTGAAGATGATGTGACGCCAAACGCTCATGAATGGCATCTTAAAGATAACCTTATTCCGATGTCTGTAATTGAAAAAATGTCTGAACTTGGTGTATTTGGTCTGACGATACCTGAAGAATACGGTGGACTTGGAATGACAAGATTTGTTGACTGTGTGGTAACTGAGGAACTTGCAAGGGGTTATATTGGCATTGGCTCACTTGGTACACGCGGCGATATAGCTGCCGAATTATTGATTACAGGTGGCACCGAAGAACAGAAAAATAAATATTTACCGAAAATTGCATCTGGTGAAATGCTTCCATGTGCTGTTTTAACCGAACCTCATTCAGGATCTGATATGGGCTCATTCAAAACAAGGGCAGTTGCAAATGGAGAGCACTATACAATCACAGGAAACAAGACATGGGTTACACATGGAGCTCGAAGTGACGTGATGATGTTATTAGCACGCACAAACCCTGATGAAAAAGGCTACAAAGGTTTATCAATGTTCCTTGCTGAAAAACAGAGGGGTGATGACGATAATATGTTCCCTGATGAGGGAATTAGTGGTGGCGAAATCGAGGTTTTAGGCTACAGAGGCATGAAAGAGTACGAAATGGCTTTTGACGGCTTTAAAGTTAAAAAAGAAAATTTACTTGGTGAAAAAGAAGGAAATGGCTTCAAACAAATGATGGAAACTTTTGAAGCAGCTCGTATACAAACTGCAGCTAGAGCACTGGGTGTAGCACAATCAGCTTTTGAAACTGCAATGCAATACGCAATAGATAGGCTAGATACAAATGGCGGTTCGCTGTATGACAAACCTAGAAATGCATCGAAAATTGTTTCTATGGCTACTGAGATTATGGCTGCAAGACAATTAACTTATTATGCTGCAAGAGAAAAAGATAAAGGACACAGATGTGATTTGGAAGCAGGAATGGCAAAAATGTTGGCTGCTAGAGTTGCTTGGGCATGCGCAGATAACGGAGTCCAAATTCATGGAGGTAATGGGTTTGCGCTTGAGTATCCAATAAGTAGAATTTTATGTGACTCCAGAATTTTAAATATATTTGAAGGAACTGCAGAGATACAGGCCGACATTGTAACACGTCGACTTGTTTCTACGAACCCTGCTTAATTTTATATGCCAGGTTTTTTATATTACTTATTAATTCCTATATCACTTCTTGCTGTTTTAGCGGTTTTAGGAACAGGTATTTACGCTATGTTTAAAGGTGGAGATTTTAATAAAAAGTACTCAAATAAACTTATGAGACTTAGAATTACTCTGCAGTTTATTGCGATTGTAATAATTATGAGTGCTCTTTACTTTTCAACTAGTTCTTAATGGTAAAACTCAATAAAATTTATACAAGGGCCGGTGATAAAGGCAAGACAGGGCTAGTATCTGGCAAACGTGTATTTAAGGATAATATAAGAATAAAAGCATACGGGACTGTCGATGAACTGAATTCTATACTTGGAATTTTAAACACGAGTGCCAAATCATCTCTGAAAAAAATAATTTCAGAAATACAAAATGACTTATTTGATTTAGGTGCTGATCTCGCAACTCCAGTTGAAAAAAAACCAAAATATAAACCGCTACGCGTTACAAGCAAGCAGGTTACAAGAATTGAAAAAACAATTGACAAATATAACGCAAAGTTAGCACCCCTTAATTCTTTTGTGCTACCGGGAGGGTCTCAGTCTGCGGCATTTTTACACAACGCAAGAACTGTAACGCGCCGAGCTGAAACTCAGATTGTCGCACTTGCAAAAAAAGAAGAGGTCAACGAAGAAGCAATTAAATATATCAATCGGTTATCTGATTTATTTTTTGTTTTATCGAGAGTTGAAAACAACAATGGCAAAAAAGATATTTTGTGGAAACCTGGTAAGAATGTATAATTTATGTTTACTCAACTAAAAAAGATATTATAACACATAAATCATGAAAATTTTAGTCCCTGTCAAAAGAGTTATTGATCCGTACGTTAACATCAGAGTTAAATCTGATCAAACTGGTGTTGAAACTGAGAATGTAAAAATGTCTATGAACCCCTTTTGTGAAATTGCAGTTGAAGAGGCAATTAGATTAAAAGAAGCTGGTAAAGCTGAAGAGATCATCGCTGTTTCAATCGGCAATCAATCTTGTCAAGAAACTATTCGAACGGCTCTTGCAATGGGAGCTGACCGAGGAATACATGTGCTCACAGAAGAAAAAGTTGAGCCTATTTCAATTGCAAAAATTCTAGCAAAAATTTGTGAAAGCGAGTCACCTGGACTAGTGATATCCGGAAAGCAAGCGATTGATGGAGATAACAATCAAACTGGTCAGATGCTTGCTGCACTAACAGATATGCCTCAAGGAACTTTTGCTTCAAAAGTTGAAATCGACGGCGACAAGGTTAAAGTCACCAGAGAAATAGATGGAGGTTTACAAACTGTAAATCTGAATATGCCCGCTATTATTACCACCGATTTAAGATTGAATGAACCTAGGTATGCTTCTCTGCCCAATATAATGAAAGCAAAAAAGAAGCCAATTGATCAAAAATCTCCTGAAGACTATGGAGTTGATGTTACACCTAGAGTAAGTATTTTAAAAGTTATTGAACCTCCAAAGCGTCAGGCTGGAATCAAAGTCGAGAATGTTGGAGATCTTGTAGAAAAATTAAAAAATGAGGCAGGAGTTATATGACATCACTTTTTTATATCGAGCATGCAAACGGAAAGGTCAGCGATCAAAGTTTAAAAGCTATAACAGCAGCGTCTCAAATTGAAGGCGATGTTCACGGACTTATTGTGGGCTCAAATATTGATGAAGCTGTTGCGGAGGCTTCAAAAATTAATGGATTGAGTAAATTACTCCACTTGGATGATGCAGCATTTGATAATGTTTTGGCTGAAAAACTTACTCAAGTTATTTTTAATATTGCCGGCGATTATGACTACTTTTTGGCTGCAGCAACAACAACTGGTAAAAATGTGATGCCTAGACTTGCTGCAAAACTTGATGTCTCTCAAATATCGGAGATCGTTGCTGTTGAAAGTGCAGATACATTTATTAGAACAATTTATGCTGGTAACGCTATTGCAACTGTACAAACATCTGACGCAAAGAAAGTTCTCACGGTTAGACCAACTGCTTTCAAAGCTGCAACAACTGACTCTGCTGAATGCGAGGTTGCAAAGATAAATGCTGAGAATATTCCATCAATTTCAGAATTTGTGGGCGAAGAGCTAACAAAATCTGATAGGCCAGAACTTACTTCTGCAAAGACAATTATTTCAGGTGGACGTGGAATGCAAAATGGAGAAAACTTTGAACTTTTGGATAAAGTAGCTGAAAAACTTGGAGCTGCTGTTGGAGCATCTCGAGCTGCCGTTGATGCAGGCTTTGTTCCAAATGATTATCAAGTCGGACAAACTGGTAAAGTTGTAGCACCCGAACTGTACATAGCGGTCGGAATATCTGGAGCGATCCAGCACTTGGCTGGCATGAAAGACTCAAAAATTATAGTTGCCATAAATAAAGATGAAGAAGCACCTATATTTGATGTGGCAGACTATGGTTTGGTAGCAGACTTGTTTCAAGTTCTTCCCGAATTAGAACAAGCCTTATAATTATTTATAAATTACTATCAATATAATCTTGAAAGTAGTTACTGTCCCATTCAGTTGGACCAATAAACTTTGCTATTTGATTTCCCTCTTGATCAATAAAAAATGAAAATGGCAGTCCTGCTGCTCTTACTTCTCGTGGTATATTATTTTTATCGTCAAAGAATAAATCTATATTTTGGATTTCGTATTCATTAAAAAAATTTACTGACTTTTTCTTCGGCCCACGATCAACGCTTATTGCAAGTATCTGAAAATCTTGTTTATCATATTTTTGTTGCAATCTATCGAGTGATGGCATTTCTTCTTTGCAAGGTTCACACCATGTTGCCCAGAGATTAATTAAAAGCAACTTGCCATTAAAATCATTTAAAGTGACATCATTGCTATTGATATCTTCGAATTTACTCAAAAAACCTTGTTTTTTTTCTATTATCAACTCATTCGCGTATGAATTTGAAGTATATAAACTGTTGCAAAAGATAAGGATTGTGGCATATACCATCAAAATTATAAATCTACTGCATAAAGAAATCATCATTATTTGAGAAATAAATAGTTTTAGTAAAATGTCCATTAAAAAAAATAAGTTAAGAGATAGATTTAATAAAAAATCGAGTGAGTCTTTTATAAATATTAATTCGTCTTTGGAAAATGACAAATTTTTATTTGAAGAGGATATTGAAGCATCGATTGCACACGCTACAATGCTCTCGTCTCAAAAAATAATTTCTAATAAAGACTCAAAAAAAATTATTTCCGGATTAAAAAAAATTAGGACTGAAATTAAAAATAATAAATTTATATTTGATGATAATCTTGAAGATATCCACATGAATATTGAAAGTAGACTAGAAGAGCTTATTGGTGATGCCGCTGAAAGGTTACATACTGGTAGATCTAGAAATGATCAAGTTGTAACAGATTTAAAATTGTGGATGAAAAAAGATAATATACTGATTTCAAAAAAATTAAAAAAACTGAAATCTGCGTTACTACAGGTTGCAAGTAAAAATATTTTGATTACGTTTCCAGGCCTTACTCACCTGCAAACTGCGCAGCCAATATCAGTTGGACATTTTTTTATGGCGTACTTTGAAATGTTTAACAGGGATACGAATCGATTCAGCGACTCTTTTAGAAGAATGAACGAAAATCCGCTTGGTGCAGGAGCCTTAGCGGGAACTAATTTTCCAATTAATAGAAACAAAACAACAAAAATGCTTGACTTTAAAAAACCTACAAAAAATTCATTGGATACAGTTTCTGATCGAGATTTTGTGGTAGATTTTTTATCTAGTTCATCCTTAATGGCTGTTCACTTATCAAGGTTAGCCGAGGAAATTACTCTTTATAATTCCGATTTAGTGGGTTTCTTTAAAATCGGAGACCAATTAATGTCGAGTTCTTCAATTATGCCTCAGAAAAAAAATCCTGATGGCGCTGAATTAATTAGAGCAAAATCTTCGACAATTTCAGGAAATCTATCATCTATGCTTAACTTGCTTAAATCTCTTCCACTAACTTACAGCAAAGACCTTCAGGAAGATAAGGCGCTTGTAACCTCAACAAGTAAAAACATTCATCTTTGTCTCGATTGTATGATCGAAATAATCTCTACAATTAAAATTGAAAAATCAAACATCGAGAAAAAGCTTAAATCTTCTTTTGCCAATGCAACTGATTTAGCAGATTGGCTAGTTATAAATCTTGGTTATTCTTTTAGAAGTGCGCACAATTTAACCGCTAAAATTGTCAACTTTGCAGAAAAAAAGAAAATAAGTTTAAATAAGATATCGATGAAGGATTATAAAAAATTTGATAAAAATATAGACAAATCTGTGTATGGATTTTTAGATTTGAAAAATAGTATTAACAATAAAAAAAGCTATGGCGGAACAGCAATATCTGAGATAAGAAAAATGATTAGTCAAGCTAGGAAAGAATTAAGTAATGAAAAATATTAGTATTTTGATTATTTTCTTATGTATTCTTGGTTGTGGGAAAAAAGGCTCTCTTGAATTTCCCCCAACAGAATCAAAAAGCAATTATAAAATAGAGATCTATAAGGCTTAAAAATGTCCTTTCTAAAATATGAAAATGATATCCTTAAATTTGAGGATATCTCAATAAGAGAAATTGCTGAAGGTAGAGCTACACCATTCTACTGTTATAGCAAACAAACTCTCACAAATAATTTTAGAGAGTTTTCAGATTCACTTACTTCACTTGATGCAACGGTGTGTTTTTCTCTCAAATCAAATTCAAATCTAACAATACTAAAAACTCTAACCGAACTCGAAGCGGGAGGAGATGTTGTTTCTGAGTGGGAAATGAGAAAAGCATTACAAGCAGGGATGAAACCAAATAAAATAGTTTTTTCAGGCATTGGCAAAACTGCTAGCGATATTCAATTTGCGATCAGTAATAATTGTTTACAAATCAATGCAGAATCACTCGATGAACTTGATCATATAAATCGAATAGCTTCTGTGTCGGGAAAAATTCAGAAAGTAGGAATTAGGATTAATCCAGATATACAATCAGAAACGCACAAAAAAATTAGCACAGGCAGTCTCGAGGATAAATTTGGAATCAGTATAGAACAAACTTACGAAATTTTTCAGAATCGACAAAATTATCCAAATTTAGAGATTTCATCTATAGCTTTTCATATAGGTAGCAATATTAAAGACCTAACACCATTTCAAAGAACATTTGAAATTATTGGTGAATTAGTTGCTAAAATAAATAGTGAAACAAAAAAAATAAATACCGTTGATGTTGGTGGGGGAATTAGTCCTGAAAAAAGAAATTTTACTTTTGAAGACTATAAAAACTTAATCGTAAAATATTTTGATACAGAAAATCTTAAATTTATCTTTGAACCAGGTAGGCTTATAGCTGCAAATGCAGGAATATTAGTATCAAAAGTACTTTATACAAAGAATATAACTGGAAAAAAATTTGTCATTATCGACGCAGGTATGAACGATATGATGAGGCCTGCATTATACGATGCTCATCACGAAATAATGCCAGATGTCAGGACAAGTGAATATGATGAAATAAATACAGATATAGTTGGTCCAATATGTGAGAGTTCTGACGTATTTCTTAATATTCAAAAATTTAATAAAGTAAAGAGTGGTCAATACGTCATATTAAAAGATGTTGGGGCATATGGTTCAACGATGAGTTCAAACTATAATGCTCGACCACTTATTGAAGAGCTCATGGTAGATGGATCTCAAATAAGAATAATTAGAAAAACTCAGTCATACGAAGACTTTATTAAAAATGAAATTTAATAAGAAAAGAAGCTTCTTATTTGTTCTAATATATAATCAATATAACTGTTAATTGACCTGCTCAATTCAAATGCATTTACACTAGAGTTTTGTATAACCGCATCGATTGATATGAAAATTACTGGGGTCAATAAAAGTAGAAATGGGAGTGGAATACTTGTTTTGTTTTTTTCATAAACAACTGGTAAATTCTGATCCTTTGAATGATCCCGTTCTGCGTAAGTATTAATAATTTCCTCTATTTGTAACTTTTTATCATTTTCATAATTCTTATTTTCATGAAACCAAGAATGGTTACATCTTGTACATTTAACCTGTCTGCCAAAGCCAATATCCTCTATATTTACTAGATACTTTGCCGAACATGATGGACAGGATATTATCATAGTCTTACTTAATTTTATTAATTGTAATTATTAGCAGTAAAATAGTGTAACTTATTTAAAATGATTAATGAATTAAAATCACATTACATTCATTTTTCTCTACTTTTATTTGTAATTATCGTACTCTTACAATTTAATTTCTTTCTCTTCAACATTCAAAGCTATAAAAATACAGACCTCAATAAAAAAGAAATCGAAGGAATAGTCGTACTAACTGGTGATAAATTTAGAATATTAGAGGGACTTAAAATACTTAATAGTGAGATTGGGTACAAGCTTTTAATATCAGGAGTTAATAAAGAAATTTCTATTGAGGAAATAAAAAAAGAATTTCCAAAATTTAATCAGCTGTTTAATTGTTGTGTTGAACTTGAGAGCATTTCAACAAATACCTTCGAAAATGTTAGAGAAATTTTTTTTTGGAAAAAGAATAATAATATTAAAAATATTCTATTAATAACATCTGATTACCATCTACCCAGAGTTGAACTCGAGGTAAATCGACTTTTATTAGATAAAGAAACTTTCTATTATGGTGTAAAATATGACAATCAAAAAATAAATATTCGTATGAAGAAATTAATTGTAGAGTATATAAAATATTTAAGGACAAAAATAAGTTTGAGTATAGGACTTTAAATTATGATTTATGTAAGATCTCTTTTAGCAAATTTAGCATTTTATATTGTATTATTAATTTGTATTTTTTTTGCACCTATACTTTTTTTCTTACCTAAAATACATATGCTTGGCATCATACGTTTTCAATCAACACATACAAAATTAAGCCTTAAGCTATTTGCAAATCTAGAAGTTGAGTACCGTGGGTTAGAAAACATTCCAAGCACTCGAAAATATCTCATAGCTGCTAAACATCAATCTCTTGCAGAAGCTATTTTTCTTAATGAAGCGATTGAAACACCATCAATAATTGCAAAAAAACAATTATTATTCATACCAATTGTTGGACTTTGTTTTAAGAAAGCAAATTTCATATATGTCGATAGGAGAAAAGGGGAAACAAATATTCAGGCAATGGTGAATTCTGCAAAAAGAAGTATGGACAATGATCCCCGTCCTTTATTAATTTTTCCTGAAGGGACCAGAACACCAGTTGGTGAACGTCGCCCATATAAGTATGGCGTTACAGCTTTGTACGATGGTCTCAAAATTCCTTGTCTACCAGTTGCAATTAATTGTGGTTACTTTTGGTCAAGGAGACGATTTCTTCGTTATCCTGGTAAAATGGTAATTGAATTTTTAAAACCAATTGAGCCAGGACTAGATAAAACTGAATTTACAGAAAAATTATATAATTCTATTGAAAATCAGTCTGATAAACTGCTTGAAGAGGCCAAGATTAAATATCCAAAATGAAGATATTTTCATTTAATAGAATAATCATTTTGGTATTGGCTATTTTGCTCATTTATTCAATTTATTGGATGTTTATTTCTTTTCAGTTGAAATCCCAATTATCAAGTAACCTTGAAAGATACAACATTAAGTATAACGACTTGAGGGTGACGGGGTATCCTTACAGAATATCAGGTTTGATTGTAAATCCTAATCTCAACAGATCAGATAGCCTATCTAATATAGAAATAGGAAATATAAAAATTGATATGAATCCTTTCGATATAAGTAAACTAATGATGAGAACGGATAAAATAAATAGTTCATTTAATGAAGACGACTCTTTAAATTTTTTTTTGAATGATATTCAGCTCAGATTGTCGATGGATAAAGGACAAATTTATGAGATTTATTCAATTTCAAATAATATGAGTCTGAATATAGGTGATTACAATATAGAGAATATAAAAAAAATTATTTTTAAAATGAATAAAGTTAATGAGAATGGCTATCGCGTTTTTTTTACAGCCGTTGCATCAAATGTTTTAGACTCATTTAAAAATGAAACAAGAATTTTGCTAGAGGGAAAAATTTCTGATTTAAGTACAAATTTAAATGGCAATATTCAACTAAACGTATCAAATGTTGAAAACAATGATAATTTGTTTAGTACCCCTTTGGTAATTAAAAATGGAATTATTTCTGTGCTTTTCATCCCTTTGATCGATTTAAAGGAATTATTTTCTTTTTGATCTACCAAAATCGGCATCAGAAGTGTCTTGACCTGCTTTAATTATTTTCTCACGCACAATTCTTGTTTTTGAAAATAACTTATACAAACTATCTCCGTCTTCCCACCGTATTGATTTTTGTATAGCACTCAGGTCTTCAGAAAATCTACCAATCATTTCTAATACAGCTTCTCTGTTTGCCAAAATTACATCTCTCCACATAGTAGGATCTGAGGAAGCAATTCTTGTGAAATCTCTAAATCCACTCGCGCTATACTTAACAATATCTGATTTTGTAAAGTTTTCTAAATCAGCTGCTGTATGGACCATATTATAAGCAATTAGATGGGGCAAATGAGAAGTCACTGCCATTACTTTGTCATGTCTAGAAGGAGTCATAGTTTCTACTTTGCTTCCCAATTTTTTCCAAAAAGTTTTTACTTTATTTATGTCTCTGGTTTTATTGCCTTTTAAAGGTGTAATTATGCACCATCTTTCTTCGAATAGTTCAGCAAAGCCAGCTTTTGGCCCACTTTTTTCAGTACCAGCAATAGGATGAGCAGGTACAAAATTTATCTTTTTTTTAATTAAACTCTCGACTTCTGAAATTGAAGACTCTTTCGCAGATCCAACATCTGTTACAATGGCATCTTTATTAAGATGTGGTGATATCTTTTTAAAAATACTTTTGTAACTGCTTAAGTGAGTACAAATAATAACCAAATCTGAATTCTTTACGCAGTCTGATATATTATTTTTTATTTCACTTGTTAATTTAAGTTTTTTCGCGATAGTTCTTGTTTTTAAAGACCTGGAGTAACCAGAGGTAATTTCTGCTAGTTTTTTCTTTTTTATAGCTAAGGCAATAGAAGAACCTATTAAACCCAAACCAATTATACTAATTTTTTTAAATGGTCTCTTCTTACTTGGCATTATAAAACTCTTTCATAGCTTTAAGGACTTTTCTATTTTCTGTAGATTTACCAATAGATAACCTAATGCAATCTGGAAGATTATACTTATCCATTAACCTTACAATAATTGATTTTGACAATAAATACTGATTTAGTTTTTTTACAGATTTGCCTACATTAATGAGTAGAAAATTTGCTCTGCTATCATAAACATTTACTGGCAATCTACTTAGTTCACTATTCATTTTTTTTAGCCAAAATTTGTTATGGTTTATTGCATTTTTTTCATATTTTTTATCTTTTAATGCCTCAACGCCGGCAAGTTGGGCAATTTGATTTACGTTAAATGGCCCTCTCACTTTATTCATTAATTTTATTATATCTGTATGGGCATAGCACCAACCCAATCTTAAGGACGCCAAACCATAAATTTTTGAGAAAGTTCTAGTGACAATGATATTTTTATATTTTTTGGCAAAGTTAATGCCATTAGAGTAATCTTTATCAGTTACATATTCTGCATAGGCAGAATCAATAATTATAAATATCTTCTTAGGGACACGTGAGATAAGCAATCTTAATTCTTCTTTGGATAGATAAAATCCTGTTGGATTATTGGGCTGCGCAATAAATATAATTTTAGTTTTTTTTGTGATTTTATTTAAAATGCTTTTTACATCAAAACGTAAATTTTTTGTTGATGAACGTTTAACAACGCCCCCACTGATTTTAGAGTAAATTTCAAACATTAAAAAACTGTGTTTAGGAATAATAACTTCGTCTCCTTTATTTAGAAAAAGTTGACAAGCCAGGCCTAGTATCTCGTCTGATCCATTTCCAACGAAGAGGTTGTTGATATTTAATTTGGTTTTTTTTGATAAGGCATTTTTTAATTCCAGACTATTTCCGTCAGGATATTTGTGAGTTTTTGACTTAGCCGTTGATATCGCCTTTTGTACTCGCAAGCTCGGACCAAATGGTGACTCATTAGAGGACACCTTAATAACTTGCTTTTTGCCAGGAATTGATGAAATGCCTCCTTCGTAAAGCTTTATATTTTTAAGTTTTTTCATATTTCAATTGGCTATAAATAGGTGAATATCGCTAAATTTGAAAGAAAATCTTTGAAATAAATAAATCTTCTAATTTGACAATATCCTATTGAATATATAATACATGAATTGCGCCGATTTGAGCACAGCTTGCGGGCGCAATAAAAATGCAGCTAAAGAGGTAGTTGAAACCGCCAAACTTAGTTGTTGGGCGGTTTTTTTTTGGAAAAAATTATGAGTGAAAATAAAATTGTTACTTTAGCAGAAGATGAACCATTAAATTTGGATGGAGGTGGAAGTTTATCTAAATTTAAAACTGCATATACAACATATGGCAAACTTAACGATAAAAAAAATAATTCAATCTTGGTTTGTCATGCCTTGACTGGCGATCAATATGTGGCAAGTGATCATCCCATTACAAAAAAAAATGGCTGGTGGTCGATGGTTGTAGGGCCCGATAAACCAATTGATACGAACAAGTTCTTCGTCATTTGCCCTAATGTTATTGGTGGGTGCATGGGATCAACGGGTCCAAAAGAAATAAATCCTGAAAACGGTAAAGAATTCGCGACTGATTTTCCTGTAATTACAATTGCAGATATGGTCAGAGCTCAAAAATTATTAATTGATTATTTGGGAATTGAGAAAATATTCTGTGTTACTGGCGGATCGATGGGGGGCATGTTGGTACTCGAATGGCTTTCAAAGTTTCCTGAAATGGTACATTCAGCAGTTCCTATTGCAACTGCAACAAACCATTCGGCTCAAAACATTGCATTAAATGAGCTTGCAAGGCAGTCCATAATGGCTGATCCAAACTGGCAATCAGGAAATTACTATCATTCTGATAAAAAACCCATGAAAGGGCTTTCAGTAGCTAGAATGGCAGCACATATTTCATATCTATCTAAAGAAGCTCTACAAAGTAAGTTTGGAAGAAATCTCCAAGATAAAAATAGCTTGGATTATTCTTTTGATGCCGATTTTCAAATTGAAAGTTACTTAAGACATCAAGGATTTACTTTTGTTGATCGCTTTGATGCAAACAGCTATCTGTATATCACTCGAGCAATGGATTATTTTGATGTTTCCTCAGCAAATAATGGCTCCTTAATAGAGGCCTTTAAAAATACGCAATCTAAAATTCTTTGTGTGTCATTTACCAGTGATTGGCTATACCCAACATCTGAAAACAAAAAAATTGTAAAAGTTTTCAATTCTCTTGGGCTTAATGTCAGTTTTATTGAAATTGAAACTGAAAACGGTCATGACTCATTCCTATTGGATGAACCAAAGTTTTTTGAGGCGATAAAAGGATTCATTAATTCAACATTTGAAAATTTATGAGCTTAATAAACGAGAACAAAGATTTTGGTGTAATTGCTGAGCTAATTCCTAACAATGCTTCTGTTATTGATGTTGGGTGCAATGATGGGTCTTTGTTGGAGTATTTGAGAGAGTATAAAAATATTGATGGTCGCGGGATGGAAATTGATCAAAAAAAGGTTCAGCTTTGTTTAGCCAAAGGCATTTCAGTAATTGAAGGAGATGCAGATACTGATTTGTATGATTATCCAGATAAGTTATTTGATTATTCAATACTTACTTACACTTTACAAGCTACAAAAAGTCCTAAAACAGTAATGCAGCAATTGGTTAGAATTTCTAAAAAAGCAATTATATCCTTTCCGAATTTTGGCCACTGGAAGATTGGGGCTAGTTTATTGTTGAATAGAAAAATGCCAGTAAGCAAGAAACTAAGTTATTCATGGCATGAAACTCCAAATCTACATTTTTGTACAATTAATGATTTTATTGATTTATGTGAGGAGTTAGAAATCAAAATTGAAAAGAAAGGTGATCTTTCTAATAAAAAACTTTCCAATTTTAGTGGAAAAAATTTTCTTGATAGCTACTTTAATGAAGTCGGACTTTTTTTAGTTTCAAAGGATTAAATATGAATGAAATACTTATTGTTAAATGCTTAAGCGATAATTATGCTTATATATACTCAAATAAAAATGGGGATGCATTTGTTGTTGATCCTTCTGAAGCAGGTCCTGTAATTGATGTTCTAAATAAACACAAACTTAATTTAAAATTCATACTTAATACTCATCATCATTTTGATCATGTAGGAGGAAATTTTGAACTCAAAGAAAAGTATGGATGCAAAATAGTTGGCAGCAAAAAAGATTTTGAGAGAATACCAGGAATTGATATACAAGTTTCAGAGGGTGATATTTGGAATTTTGATGAACACAATGCTCAGATAATTGAAATACCTGGGCATACTACGGGCCACATCGCTTTTTATTTTGAATCCCTAAAACTTGTTTTTACTGGTGACACGCTATTTTCACTTGGATGTGGTAGACTTTTTGAAGGTTCACCAGAAATGATGTGGAAATCTCTTACAAAACTAAGGGATCTACCTGATGAAACAAAAATTTACTGTGGCCATGAATATACTTTAAGTAATGGAAATTTTATAAGCTCTATTTACCCGTCGGATGAAATAGAATCAAAAATGGATCGTCTGAAAAGCCTAGATAAACAAAACATACCATCTATTCCATCAACAATTGGGGATGAAAAGAGATTAAATATTTTCTTAAAGGCAGATGATGAAGATTTGATCAACTCTCTGGGGCTTACGGGTAAAAGTCCAGAAGAAGTATTCGGTCATATAAGAAATCTCAAAGATTCCTTTTAAGTAAAATATTGTCCACCGTTTGCAGATATCGTAGAACCTGTTATAAAGCCCGCTTCATCACTAGCAAGGAATGTAACTATTCGTGAAACCTCATCAACTGTTCCAAGTCTTCCTACAGGAATTTTTCCAATTAAACTTTTCATAAAATCCTCGGAGGCATCCGCTAGAATTTCAGTATCGATATAGCCAGGTGCAATAGCGTTAACTGTAATATTCTTTCTAGCAGTTTCTTGCGCTAATGCTTTGGTAAAACCTAATAAACCAGCTTTTGCCGCACTATAATTTATTAGACCCATCTCACCTTTTTGACCGTTAATAGAAGAAATGCTGATTATTCTTCCAAAAGATTTTTCTCTCATGCCTTCAAGTACACATCTTGTCATATAAAAAACTGAATCTAAGTCAGTTCTTATTACATCATCCCATTGTTCAACTGACATTTTATGAGCCATTGAAGCTTTGGAAATGCCGGCATTATTCACTAAAATGTCAACAGTGCCCAGCTTATCAGCAACTTGCTTTACGCCCGCTTCACATGCAGCTGCATCAGCAACATTCCATTGAAATACCTCAATACCGTTTTCGGATGAAAACTTATTTGCTGCATCTGAATTTGAACTATAGGTTGCAGCAACATTGCACCCCTCCTTTTTTAAAGCAAGAGATATTGCAGCACCTATTCCTCTTGTTCCTCCAGTTACTAATGCTACTTTAGACATAATTTTCTCCTATCGTTCGACGCACAAAGCGACACCCATGCCGCCACCAATGCATAATGTGGCAAGTCCTTTTTTAGCGTCCTGTCTTTTCATTTGATTTAATAATGTTACAAGAATTCTAGCTCCTGACGCACCAATTGGATGTCCTATGGCAATCGCTCCCCCGTTAACATTAACTTTTGAAACATCCCATCCCATTTCTTTATTTACTGCACAAGATTGAGCGGCAAATGCTTCATTTGACTCAATTAAATCTAAATCAGAAACATCCCACCCTGCTTTATCAAGAGCTTTTCTGCTTGCAGGTATAGGTCCTGTACCCATCACAGATGGATCAACCCCAGCACTTGACCACGATACAATTCTTGCCATAGGCTCAAGGTTTCTTTTTTTCATTTCATCTGAGGACATTACTGCCAAAGCAGCTGCGCCATCGTTTATACCACTTGCATTTGCCGCTGTAACTGTTCCCTCTTTTGCAAATGCAGGTCTTAAAGATGAAATTTTTTCTAATTGAACATTGTCTTTAATATATTCATCACTATCAAAAACTACTGTCTCTTTTCTTGATGGGACTTCAACTGGAACAATTTCATCCTTAAATACTCCATCTGCTTTAGCTTTACTTGCTTTCTGTTGTGAGTTAAAAGCAAATTCATCTTGTTGATCTCTAGTAATTTGCCATTGTTGTGCAACATTTTCAGCAGTTGTTCCCATGTGATATCCATTAAAAGCATCCCACAAACCATCTTTGATCATTGAGTCGATCATCTTATCATCGCCCATTTTGGTACCATTTCTTAGGTGCATACAGTGCGGGGATTGACTCATACTTTCTTGTCCACCAGCAATAATAATATTTGCATCGCCATTCATTATAGATTGGTAGGCCAAAGCAACACTTCGTAAGCCAGATCCACAAACTTGATTAACTAGCCATGCTGGGGTTTCTTTATTTAAACCAGCATTTATTGATGCTTGTCTAGCAGGGTTTTGACCGGTTGCTGCAGTTAGTACTTGTCCAAGTATCACCTCATCTACATCACCACCTTCAATGCCTGATCTATTAAGCGTTTCTTTTATAACTATTGTGCCTAAATCGTGTGCTGGCATACCCGATAAAGATCCATTAAAAGAACCAACGGCTGTTCTAACGGCAGATGTAATAAATACTTCACTCATAACTTTCCCTTTTTATTCGCCAATTATTGGCAATTTTTGTGCTCTGGAGGCATCAAGATAACTTGCGGAGTGAATTTTGCAACTATTATTTAGGCTGATAACTAGTGGATTTGCAGTTGGTATTTCTAAGCTTGTTATGTCTTCATCAGATACGTCAAACAAGTACTTACATAGAGCTCTTAAGCTGTTTCCATGTGCTGAAATAATAGTGGTATTTTTTAGTACTAAAGGTTTTATAGAATTTTCCCAGTAAGGAATTACTCTCGCATACGTATCTTCTAAACATTCCGTTAGGGGTAAATTATTTATTCCTTTATATAAATCGTCTTTATTAGGATTCATTTCACTATCAATTGGTAGTGCAGGTGGTGGTGTGCTGTAACCTCTCCTCCATTTTAAAAACTGATCTTCACCATATTTTTTTTTAACTTCATCTTTGTTTAATCCTTGCAGTGCTCCATAGTGTCTTTCATTTAATTCCCAGGCAGTTTCTGTGTGAAGATTATATATATTTAATTCCTCAAGAATTATTTGAAGCGTATTTTGTGCCCTTTTTAAAAATGATGTAAATGCAAATGAAGGAACTATTTCAGCTTCTTTGAGTAACAATGCTGACTTTAATGCCTCTTTTTTTCCTAAATCGTCTAATTCTACATCAACCCATCCGGTAAAAATATTTTTTACGTTCCAAACACTTTTACCGTGTCTGATTAATATCAGAGTATTAGACATTTATTTGTTTACTTGGTTAACTACATTATTATTTAAAAGATAATCGACCATTTGCTCTGCAATTTGTATAGCAACTTTTTCTTGCGCCTCTGCAGTACTGGCGCCGATGTGAGGTGTCATTACAACTTTTTTCATACCTGAGAATATACTATCAGTTTGTGGCTCTTTCTCGTAAACATCGCAGCCATATCCTCCTAAACCATTTTTATCAATTGCATTCTTAACATCATTTTCATTTACAATTCCACCTCTCGCACAATTAATAATAATTGCTGTTTTTTTAATTGTTTTAAGAGTGTCTTTATTAATCATATATTTTGATTTATCTGATAGTTTATTATGAAAAGTTATAATATCTGAGTGTAACAAAATTTCTTCAAAAGATACTTTTTCAACTTTATATTTTTTTTGTTCTGTATCACTTAATGAAGCACTATGAACAAGAACATTCATTCCATATGCGTGTGATATTTCAGAAATTTTTTTTCCTATATTCCCAAATCCTACGATGCCAATAGTTTTGCCCAACATCTCAGATCCAATGAAATTCTTTTTCTCCCATTTTTTACTGTGCATTGACTCATTTGCCTCTGTAATTTTTCTCATTAATGCATGTATAATAGAAAATGTAAGTTCGGCAGTTGCTTGAACATTTCCAAGAGGAGTGTTCATGACTACGATGTTATTTTTGGTAGCTGAGTCAAGGTCAACATTGTCAACCCCTACGCCTGGCCTACCAATAACTCTCAGATTTTTAGCGCTGCTTATTATTTTNTCAGTTACAGTGACTGCTGATCTAATTACTAACCCGGCGTAATCTACGATTTCTCTTGAAAGCTCGTCTTCACTAAGACCTGTTTTCTGAACATATTCAATGTTATTTTCATCAAATACTTTAAAAACAGCGTCAGAAACATTATCGGCAATAAGTACTTTATTCACTTTTTAAAGGCTTCTTTAGTTGTTAAATAAGCCCAGTCAATCCAAGGTAGAACAAGTTCAACATTTTTATTTTCAACTGTTGAACCGCCCCATATTCTAATTCCCGGTGGCGCCGTTTTATAGGAGTTTAGATCATATCCTGCTTCATTGCTTTCAAGCAATGAACAAACTTCCTTCATAAAATTTACTTTGTCTTCGTCATTAAGAGTTTTAAACCACTCATCCTTTGGAAGTATACAAATTGAAGTACAAGATCTGGTCTCTGGATCTTTAGCTAGAAATTCAAAATTATCATGCTTATCAATCCAATTATTAACTAATTTTAAATTTGTTTCTGATATATCAATTAATTTATTTAAACCGCCTAACTCTAAGCCCCAGTTAAGGGAATTTAATACATCTTCAACACTGATCATGGATGGAGTGTTTATTGTTGCTCCAGAAAATATTCCTGAAATTAATTTTTGATTATTTGCTAGACGAAATATTTTTGGGATGGGCCATGGTGGAGTGAAAGTTTCAAGTCGTTCAACTGCACGAGGGGATAAAATCAACATACCATGAGCAGCTTCACTTCCTAAAACTTTTTGCCATGAGTAAGTAATAACATCTAATTTATGCCAATCCATGTGCATTGAAAAAACTGCTGATGTGGCATCACATATTGTTAATCCTTTTCTTTGATCACTTATCCAATCAGTATTTTTTATTCTTACACCTGCGGTAGTACCATTCCATGTAAAAACAATATCGTTGTCAGAATTGCTATCAGAAAAATCAGGAAGTTCGCCATATTCTGCTTTAATTAACTTTTTATCTTTTAGAGGCAGTTGTTCTCCTGCGTCTATATTCCAGTCATGACCAAAATTTTCCCATGAATAAACTTCAACTCCTCTTTGACCAAGCATACACCACATAGCCATTTCAACAGCGCCAGTGTCAGAAGCTGGAACAATACCAATTAAGTAGTCATCAGGAATTTCCAACAGTTGTCTTGACTTATCAATTACCTCTTGAAGTTTTTTAACAGCTGCACCAGATCTGTGAGACCTTGAAAGAGCTGCATTTTTTAAATTATCAAACGACCATCCAGGAGGTTTGGCGCAGGGACCGGATGAAAAATAAGGATAATGAGGCTTCTGAGCGGGCTTTTCCATTAAATTAAATATCCATAAGCAAATTAACCAAGCCATCAGCAGGCTTCGGATCAAAGTAAGTTGACTTTTTAGGGACAATCTTACCTTTGTCTGCGATGGACATTATCTTTTTCATCGGTAAAGGGCAAATAAAAAATCCTATATCTGCCACACCTTTATCCACTTCATTTGCTAACTTTTTATGATCAAATTTACCAGGAATATTCGACAAATTTACTAAAGAACAATTACATTGTTTTTTAATGATACTATTTATCATTATTTTCTCAACTATGTCAGTGTCAGTTTCATATTTAGTATAGAGTTTTTTATTTGATGTGAGTGAAACATTGTACCAAGTTTTATTTAAATATATCATCACACTGCCTGGGTCACACGGATTTTTAAATTTTAATTTTTTTTCTAGCTTAAATTTTTTCTTTAAGGCCTGAATTATTTTTTGTTGATTAAAATTTTTAAATTTAGCTAGTCGATGAAAGCTCAATATATTAACAGAATGCTCATCAAATATTGCCGCAAGAAGGTTTATTTTTTCTTTTTTAATTTTATTAATATTTTTCTTTTTATTTAAAGTTTCAATAGCGGAGTACCTGTGATGCCCATCAGCAATATAAAATTTTCGAATTTTTGATAATTTCTTTCTCAAAGATTGGATTTCATTTTTTTCACTTACTTTCCAAAGAGATCTAGTTGTACCGCCTGGCGACTTAAATTTATAAAGAGGTTTTTTTCTTTCGTATTTTTTAAAATCAATGGGTCTGCTATTTTGATTTTTATAGGATAAATAAACTGGACCTATTTGCATTTTTGTATGTTCAATTGTTTCCATGATAGAATTCGATCGTGCTTTAAATATTGCTTCATGTTTCAGAATTTTATTATTCCCTTCCTCGAACTCTATTGATGCAACTATACCAAACTGCTTCTTATTATATTTATCTAAACAATATATATAAAAACATTCTTCCTTCTCCTGAAAAATAATATTATTTTTAATCATAGATTCTAAGTGCTCGTATGCGTGCTTTTTTGAATTTTTTTTGGTAATGTTAGGGTAAAATGCTTTTGGGCTTACTACGTTTAGGAAATTATATTCTGACTCTTTTAAAATTTTATTTAACTGTTTGTTCGTTAAATTATCAAAAGTTGGCAATACCACTTCCTCTACTCTTTTCTGTAAAGGCCTAAAGGCTTTGAATGGTTTTATTGATAAGGTCATATTTATTTATTTGATAAAACGCTGATTAAGTAGGGTATTTATATGTATATTTTATGCATAAATCTCGCAGATTTTAAGTTTTTTTATCTGAAATTATGGCTATTGACATAAGAAAAGTGACGTTTATATTCAGGCCACTTTTAATATCAAATAGTAATTTCTATTATGTTTGCGATTATTTCAACTGGCGGAAAGCAGTATAAAGTTAGCGAAAACACTATGTTGAGTGTGAGCAAAATTGATGGCAAAGATGGTGATAAGATCACTATCGATGATGTCCTTTTCGCTTGTGATAAAGAACAATTTTCTGTGGGATCTCCACAAATCAGTGGCGCGAAAGTTAATGCTGAAATTGTTAAACAAGACAGAGATAGAAAAATTTTAGTATTTAAGAAGAAAAGAAGAAAAAACTATCGAAGGCTTAATGGTCACAGACAGGATATAACTTTTTTAAAAATTAATTCACTTGATATACCTGGATTCGCTTCAAAAAAAGCTGTGAAGAAAGCAAGTGATACGAAGTTAGAAACTGAAAAGAAAACAGTTACAAAAAAGAAAACTACAGTTAAAAAGAAAACTGTAAAAAAAAAGGATAGCTAATAATGGCAACTAAAAAAGCTGGCGGCTCATCGAGAAACGGAAGAGACTCAGCTGGAAGAAGATTGGGTATAAAGAAATACAGTGGTCAAACTGTAATACCTGGTAACATCATAGCTAGACAAAGGGGTACTAAATGGCACCCAGGTGATAATGTAGGCCTTGGAAAAGATCATACAATTTTTTCGCTTGTTGATGGCTTTGTAAAGTTTGGTAAGAAAAAAAACGGAAAAACATTTATTTCTGTTGTTCCCAAACAGTAAATCTAAATCTTTTTTCTAAAAATATTTCCTTAAAATGAAGTTTATTGATGAAGCTAAAATCTTTGTAAAAAGTGGTGATGGTGGTGATGGCTGCTTGAGCTTCAGAAGAGAAAAATATATCGAATTCGGTGGACCCGATGGCGGCAACGGTGGAAAAGGTGGAGATATTATTCTAGAAGGAACAAAATCTTTAAACACACTTGTAGACTTTCGATTTCAAAAACACTTTAAAGCACAAAAAGGTAGAGGTGGAGCTGGCAGGAATAGAACAGGCGCGTCAGGTAAAGATTTAATTTTAAAGATTCCTGTTGGAACTGAAGTATTATTAAATGAAGAAATAATTGCTGATATAATTAATGATGAAAAAGTAACTCTTTTCCCTGGAGGAAAAGGAGGGTTAGGAAATATTAATTTTAAATCATCAACTAATCGAGCGCCGCGCAAGATAACACATGGAGAAAAAGGCCATGAAGCTGAAATTGTATTAAGGTTAAAAATTCTTGCTGATGCCGGGCTTGTGGGATTTCCGAATGCAGGAAAATCAAGTCTTTTAAGAAAGATATCTGCTGCTAAACCCAAAGTGGCTGACTATCCTTTTACAACTCTTGATCCAAAGCTAGGAGTTGTAAGAAAAGACGACCAAGAACTTGTGGTGGCAGATATACCCGGCTTAATTGAAGATGCTCACAAAGGCGATGGTTTGGGATTTAAGTTTTTAAAACATATTGAGAGATGCCATTCAATTATTCATGTAATTGATGTAACTGACGAAGATGTTAAAAAATCTTATAATACAATTACCAGTGAGTTGAATAATTATGATGGTAATATAACAAAGAAAAATAAAATAGTTGTATTAAATAAATGTGATCTGATTGATAAAGAAGAAATAAAAATTAAAAAGAATATCCTTGAAAATGAAACACAGTTACAAGTATACACAATTTCAACTATTACAGGTGAAGGAGTAAGTAATTTAATAAATCATATTTTAATTATTAAAAATTAAATGAAATTAGAACAAACAAATAGAATTATTATCAAAATTGGATCTGCACTTCTATTCAATGAAACTTCGGGAAGTCTTAATAAAGAATGGCTTAATAGTCTTGCTGAAGATGTTAAATATTTAAGAGAAAATGATAAAGAGGTTATAATTGTTTCTTCTGGAGCAATTGCGATGGGCGCAAAAGATTTAGATCTTGATATGAAAAATATGAAGATGGATATGAATCAAGCTGTATCTGCTGTGGGCCAAATACATTTGATGGGCTCATTTAAGAGTGCCTTTGAAAAAAATGAAATTAAAATTTCCCAAATTCTTCTTACCTTAGATGATACTGAACAAAGAAGAAGATCAATAAATGCCAGAAGAACAATAGATACATTATTAAAATTGGGTATTGTTCCAGTCGTTAATGAAAATGATACAATTGCGACAAGTGAAATAAGATATGGGGACAATGATAGACTTGCATCAAGAGTGGCTCAAATAACAAGTGCAGATTGTCTTATTTTATTATCTAATATTAATGGCCTTTATTCTGCTGATCCTAGTACTGATGAGGATGTAAAATTGATAAACAAGGTAAGTGAAATTGATAAAGATATTGAAAAAATGATTGGGCAATCAATTTCGGATTACGGAAAAGGTGGAATGAAGACAAAAATTCAAGCCGCAAAGACAGCTATGCTATCAGGCTGTCACTTAGCAATTACTAATGGTTCTATAATGAGACCTGTAAAGTCCTTATTTGAGGGACGTCCATGTACATGGTTTGAACCAACTAAGACCCCCTTGGCAGCACGCAAGCAATGGATCGCGGGAACAATGAAGCCCGTAGGTAAAATAATAATTGATGATGGAGCTGTTGATGCACTTAAAAAAGGAAGCAGTCTCTTACCNGCTGGTGTAAAGTCAGTAGAGGGAAACTTTGAGAGAGGAGATGTTATTGAAGTATTGTCGTCTGACCAAAATAAAATAGGTATAGGGTTAGCAGGTTACGCTGCAGAAGAAAGTATTAAAATTATGGGACACAAAAGTGATGAAATAGCTAACATTCTAAGTTACTCTTACAGAGAAGAAATGATACATAAGGACGATTTAGTTTTGATATGAGTATTGAATTAGAATTAGAAAAGATGGGTGAAAACAGTGTTAGGGCCTCAAAAGACATTAGGTCTTTGAACGAAAGAGATAAAAATAATATTTTAAAATCAATTATAGTAAGTTTAGAAAAGAATAAAAAAAATATTCTAGATGCTAATTCATTAGATATTAGTAACTCTGAAAATAGTCTTTCAAAAGCAATGGTTGATCGACTTATGCTAGATGACGAACGATTTGATGGAATATTGTCGTCAATTGAAAATGTTATTTCTTTAGAAGATCCAGTTGGAAACAAACTTTATTCTAATAAAAGGCCAAATGGAATGTTAGTTGAAAGAGTGTCTGTTCCTCTTGGTGTTATTGGAATTATTTATGAAAGCAGACCAAACGTTACAGTTGATGCGACAGTTTTATGTCTAAAAGCTGGCAATAGTGTAATACTAAGAGGAGGATCTGAGTGCTTTAACACTAACTCAGAAATGGTAAAATCGATACAAGGGGCTTTAAAGGAAAATTCTGTTAGCGAACATATTGTTCAATATGTAAGCACCACAGATAGAGCGGCAGTAGATTACATGCTTGCTAAAATGGGAAAATATATTGATGTTGTAGTACCTAGAGGCGGTAAAGGTTTAGTAAAAAAAGTTCAAGACACCGCAAAAATACCTGTTATTGGACATCTCGATGGAATATGTCACTTATATGTTGATNAAACATCAGATACAGAAATAGCAAGCAAAATCATAGAAAATGCAAAATTGAGAAGAACTGGAATTTGTGGTGCAGCTGAAACTATATTAATTGATGAAAACTGTGTCGATACTCATTTACCAAAAATTATTACTGATTTAATTAATGGGGGCTGTGAAGTAAGAGGAGATAATGTATGTATGAAAATCTCAGACAAAGTTCTAAAAGCATCCGAAGAAGATTGGGGTACAGAATATTTAGATGCAATAATATCTATAAAGACTGTTAAAGGGGTAGATGAAGCAATAGAACATATTGCTACATATGGATCAGGTCATACAGAGAGTATTATTTCTGAAGATAAAGAGAAAGTTGAAAAGTTTTTAAATACCGTAGGTAGTGCAATTGTTATGCATAACACCTCAACCCAATTTGCAGATGGAGGCGAATTTGGTTTAGGTGCTGAAATAGGAATTGCTACCGGCAAATTGCACGCCAGAGGGCCAGTTGGATTAGAAGGGCTGACAACTTATAAATATATAGTGAGAGGAAATGGACAGGTTAGACCGTAAATGAAAATTGGCATTTTAGGAAGTTCATTTAATCCAGCACATTTAGGACATTTAAAATTATCAGACAAGGCAATTCAAATTTTTGATCTTGATGAAGTCTGGTGGATGATCACAAAGCAAAATCCATTNAAGGAAAANGATGATTATATGTCNTTTGAAGANAGAAATAATCAAGCAAAAAAACTAATAGGCAATAACAATATTAAACTGAAATTTTTTGAGGATATTACTAACTCAAATTATTTAATTGATAATTTGAAACATATCAAATCTAACTTTACCGAGGATGAGTTCATATTTTTAATGGGTAGTGACTCTTTTGAAGAAATGGATAAATGGAAAAATTATTTAGATATTTTTAATCAAATGCCTATTGCTGTATTTAATCGTAATGAAAAATTATATAATCCACTTACTTCTATAGTTGCGGAAAAATTTAAAAACAACCAAATAAAATTGTCTGATGCAAAGTTGATATTTACCAAATCACCTGCTTGGATATTTATTCGTGACTTCAATGTAAGTGAGTCATCAACTGCCATTAGAAATAATAAATGACTCAAATACTAAAAAAAATATTAAGTGATTTAGAGGATAATAAGGCTCTGGATATAGTCTCAATAGATATATCTAAAAANACTTCACTAGCTGACCACCTAGTATTTGCAACTGGAACATCAAATAGACATATAAACGCGATTTCCCAATCAGTTCATAAAATGCTTAAAAGTCTAAATATTACACTGCCATCAATTGANGGAAACCAAGACAGTGGCTGGATAGTAATTGATAGTGGTGACGTTATTATACATTTATTCAAAGATGAAATTAGAAAATTTTATAACTTAGAAAATATGTGGTCTGCAGAAATTGAATAATTGATCCTTAAATGAAAATTGAAATTCTACATTTTGATAAATTTAAATTTGATCATGAAGAACAACTTCATGATATTTATATAAAACGTATTTCACAGTTTAGAAATATTATAACTGATATAAAAACAGTAAAAATTAATAATAAAGGAATTGAAAATAGAATTGTTAAAAAGAAGGCCAATGAGTATTTTGTAAGCCTTGACGAGAAAGGTGAGCATTTTTCAACTGAAGACTTAAAAGTATTCTTATTTAATAATAATTTNAAAAACTTGAAATTTATTGTTGGCAGTACTGATGGTATTCAGAAAGGTATACTAGAAAAAAGTAATAAGGTTATTTCCTTGAGTAAAATGACATTAACGCACTCATTTGCACTAATAATTTTATTAGAACAAATATATAGATCTGCTACTATTGTATCTAATCATCCATATCATAGAGTTTAAAAATGAAAATTTTGTTTATTACGCTATCGTTTGTTATATCACTTTTTAGCTTTAATTATATCTCTGCAAATAACCAAGACCTTTATAAAAAATTGGATGTCTTTGGGGATGTTTTTGACATTATAAAAAGTAATTATGTCGAGGATATAGATGACGAGAAGGTAATTGAATACGCAATTAACGGTATGCTTCAATCATTGGATCCATTTTCAAGCTATATGGATTCAGAAATTTATACTGATATGCAAGAAGAAACTAAAGGCGAATTTGGGGGACTTGGAATTGAGGTAACAATGGAAAACGGGTATGTAAAAGTAATTTCCCCAATTGATGACACTCCGGCTGCGAGAGCAGGAATGCGCCCTGGTGATTATATTACACACATTGATGAAATTGACGTGCTTGGATTAACNCTAAGTGAAGCTGTTGAACTTTTACGAGGGCCTGTAGGTAAATCATTAACAATAAAAGTGGTTAGAATNGGAGAAGAAGACCCCATAGATGTGACATTAAAAAGGGCGGTTATAACTGTACAAGCAGTTAAATTTAAGGCTGANGGTAACATTGGATACATAAGATTAATATCATTCAGCGAACAAGCCGATAAAGGCATTAGAAATGCTGTAAAAGAATTATCAAACAGTATCGGAAAAAATAATATTGAAGGCTACATAATTGATTTAAGNAATAATCCTGGTGGTTTATTGGATCAATCAGCAAAAGTTACAAATAACTTTCTTAAATCTGGTGAAATTGTATCAATAAAGGGAAGAGATAAAAATGATATATCAAGATTTACAGCGTCAGGTGGGGACATTGCTAACGATAAGCCAATTATTGTTCTTATAAATCAGGGATCCGCATCAGCATCCGAAATTGTTGCGGGTGCGCTTCAAGATCATAAACGCGCAATTATTCTTGGAGAACAATCATACGGAAAGGGATCAGTTCAAACGATCTTTCCATTAAAAGACTCAAGTGCCATCAGAATGACAACAGCGCTTTATTATACGCCCTCTGGTGACTCTATTCATAGAGTTGGAATAACTCCAGATATTGAAGTTGAATATATTTATGATGAGGACGAAGAAACCGATAATCAATTAAATTATGCTCTAGATCTTTTTGATAAAGAAAAGATGGTTGAATAAAATTAATATTTTCAGCAACAGAACAGAATGGATCAAAAACCAAGNTATAGAAGAGGAGTTGGAATGATCATTCTCAACTCTAAGAATCAAATTTTTATTGGACAAAGATTTGATAAAGATAAATCAGCTTGGCAGATGCCACAAGGTGGAATTGATAAAGGAGAAAGCCCTGCAAAAGCTGTTATACGAGAAATGAAAGAGGAAACTGGAATTAAAAAAAATTATAAAATTATATATGAATGTAAAACTTGGTATTTTTATAAACTTCCTTCTTATTTAAGAAAAAAACTTTGGAAAGGTAGATTTATTGGTCAAAAACAAAAATGGTTTATAATAAGTTTTACCGGAAAAGATGAAGATATAAATATTAAAACAAAGAAACCAGAATTTAAGAAATGGGAATGGTCTACACAAGATAAAATACTTAAAAAAATCGTTCCCTTTAAAAGAAGACTTTATACAAGCATATTTAAAGAAATTAATAATATTGATATTTAATTTAAAAGAAGTTTTAAACTATCAATTTTTTTCTGAATTTTCATTTTTTGAGTCTCATCAGCGGTCTCAAGAGCTGAAGAATAATTCTCAATTTTATCATTAATAAAGTCATTATTCAAAGCAGCTTCTTCATCCAAACCCACAGCTATAACAAGTAGCTCGTTGTTAGAGAATTTAATAAAGCCCTCTTCAACAAACAATGATTGTGTTTGATCTGAATTAGTTACTTTTATGATTCCTGGCCTAAGAGAGGTAATAATATTTGAGTGATTTGGAAGCACTCCAAGATCACCTTCCGCACCAGGTAAGACAACCATTTGAGCATCACCCTCAAGGTATATTTTTTCAGGCGTTACTAATTTATAGTTAAATTGATCAGACATTCAAGTTACGCAGCGGCTTCTTCNGCCATTTTTTCTGCTTTTTGAATAGCTTCTTCTATTGTACCAACCATATAAAAAGCTGCCTCAGGTAGATGATCATATTCACCCTTACAGATCGCATCAAATCCTTTGATCGTATCCTCTAATTCAACATATTTTCCGGGAGTTCCTGTAAAGACTTCGGCAACAAAGAACGGTTGGGACATAAATCTTTGAATCTTACGTGCTCTGGCCACTGTTAATTTATCTTCTTCAGATAACTCATCCATACCTAAAATTGCAATGATGTCTTGTAGAGACTTATAAGTCTGCAGTACAGCTTGCACATTTCTTGCAACTCGATAATGTTCATCTCCAACAACGCGAGGGTCTAATATTCTTGAAGTACTATCTAACGGATCAACAGCAGGATAAATACCAAGCTCTGCAATCTGTCTTGAAAGCACGGTTGTTGCATCAAGGTGTGCAAACGAGGTTGCAGGAGCAGGATCGGTTAAATCATCAGCAGGAACATATATTGCCTGCACAGATGTAATTGAACCTTTATTTGTAGATGTAATTCTTTCCTGAAGTGATCCCATATCAGTTGCAAGAGTAGGTTGATAACCTACGGCAGATGGAATTCTACCAAGCAGAGCTGACACCTCTGAACCAGCTTGAGTAAATCTAAAAATATTATCTACAAAAAATAATACATCTTGGCCTTCCATATCTCTAAAATACTCAGCAACTGTCAAACCTGTTAAAGCTACACGAGCTCTTGCTCCTGGAGGTTCGTTCATTTGTCCATAAACTAATGCACATTTTGACTCTTTACCTTCTAAATCAATAACGCCAGATTCAATCATTTCATGATAAAGGTCATTACCTTCTCTAGTTCTTTCTCCAACACCAGAAAATACTGAATAACCACCATGAGCTTTTGCAATGTTATTTATTAGTTCCATGATAATAACTGTTTTACCAACCCCTGCTCCTCCAAAGAGACCAATTTTTCCTCCCCTAGAATAAGGCGCTAGCAAATCTACAACTTTAATACCCGTAACAAGAATTTCTGTTTCTGTAGCTTGATCAACAAAGTCAGGGGCATCTCTATGAATTGACCATTTATCTGTAGATTTAATTTCACCCCTTTCATCAACAGGCTCNCCAACAACATTCATAATTCTACCCAAAGTCTCAGGGCCTACTGGAACCTGTATCTGATTACCGGTGTCAACAACATCGTCACCTCTAGTCATTCCATCAGTTGACTCCATAGCAATAGTTCTAACTGTGGACTCACCTAAATGCTGTGCGACCTCAAGGATCACAGTTTTATCACCAACTTTACATTCTAATGCTGCAAGAATTGGCGGCAAGTTTTCTTCAAAGCGTACATCAACTACAGCTCCGATAACTTGTGATATGGTACCTTTATTATTTGTTGTCATATTTACTCCTTAATTAAACTGCTTCTGCTCCAGAAATTATCTCAATAAGCTCTTTAGTAATAACAGCTTGTCTNGAACGGTTATAAAATAGTGTTAAATTATCAATCATNTCAGANGCNTTTCTTGATGCATTATCCATAGCGCTCATTCTAGCNCCTTGTTCGCTGGCNGCACTTTCNAGTAAAGCTTTAAATATTTGTATTGTAAAGTTCAGNGGNAGTAGTTCATCNAGTATTTCACTCTCACCAGGCTCAAATTCAAAAAAAGTATTGTCATTTTTCGTTGTATCTGACTCGTTTTCAGGAATATCAATTGGAACAATTTGTTGTTCAGTTGGAATCTGTGATATTACTGATTTAAACTTATTATAAAAGATAGAACATTTATCAAATTCTTCGTCAAAATACATTTTTATTATTTTGTCAGCTATATTTTTTGCATCCTGATAAGAAGCAGACTTAACAGATCTCATATCAACAACTTCGACAATTTTTTCTTCATGCTGTCTTTTAATAATGTCATAACCCTTTTTTCCGACACAAATAATTTTTACTTGTTTACCTGACTCCTCAAGACTTGCTACTTTATCTCGAAGTGATTTAGTGACAATTGAATTAAATCCACCACACAGTCCTCTCTCAGATGTAAAAAGGATCAACATATGAATTGAGTCCTTATTATCTCCGGTTAATAAATTTCTTTCATTTGAAGTTGGAGAGTACCCAGATGATATAGATGATATAAGATCTTCCATGGTCTCAGAATAAGGACGACTTGACTCAGCAGATTCTTGGGCACGCCGTAATTTTGCAGCCGCAACCATTTTCATGGCTTTAGTTATTTTTTGAGTAGACTTAACGCTACCAATTCGTTTTTTTAGATCGTCTANACTTGGCATTTACCTATTTTTTTTAAACTCTTCTATTATTGATGTTAATTTACTGGAANTGTCATCATTTAAGTCTCCAGATGAATTGATAGACTCAATNATATCTGAATGAGATGATTTTATAAGTTCAAATAGATCTTTTTCAAAATCCCTTATCTGATTCAACTCCAGATCATCTAAATAGCCATTCACACCGGTAAAAATTGAAACAACTTGCTCTGCAATTGTCATCGGTGAATACTGGTTTTGTTTTAATAGTTCTGTAAGTTTTGAACCTCTATTTAATAGCTTTTGTGTTGAGGCATCTAGGTCTGAACCAAATTGGGCAAATGCTGCCATTTCACGGTACTGGGCCAGTTCAAGTTTTATCGAGCCTGCAACCTTCTTCATCGCCTTGGTTTGCGCTGCAGAACCAACTCGGGATACACTTAAACCTACATTAACTGCAGGTCTGATACCTTGGTTAAACAATTCAGTTTCTAGAAAAATTTGACCATCAGTGATTGAAATCACGTTTGTTGGTATAAATGCACTAACATCATTTGCTTGAGTTTCAATCACAGGCAATGCTGTTAATGAACCNCCTCCATTTTCATCATTCATCTTGGCTGCTCTCTCAAGCAATCTACTGTGAAGATAAAATACATCTCCTGGAAATGCTTCACGNCCTGGAGGTCTTCTAAGAAGTAATGACATTTGTCTATAAGCTACTGCTTGTTTTGATAAATCATCATAAATTATTAAAGCATGCATTCCATTATCACGGAAATATTCACCCATTGAACAACCAGTATAAGGAGCAAGAAATTGTAGTGGAGCAGCGTCACTTGCTGTTGCTGCAACAACTGTAGTATATTCCATGGCACCAGCGTCTTCTAAGGCTTTCACTGTTTGAGCAATCGAAGATCTTTTTTGACCTATACCGACATAAATACAATAAAGTTTCTTAGTTTCATCGCCAGATTCATTAATAGATTTTTGATTTATGATAGTATCAATAGCAATTGCTGTTTTTCCAGTTTGTCTGTCACCAATAATTAATTCACGTTGCCCTCTGCCAATTGGAATCAAGCTGTCGATCGCTTTAAGACCTGTTTGCATTGGTTCGGATACTGATTTTCTTGGTATTATACCTGGCGCTTTAACTTCAATACGACTTCTATTCTGTGACTCTATGTTTCCTTTTCCATCTATAGGATTTCCAAGAGCATCTACAACTCTTCCTAGCAGCTCTTTACCTACTGGAACATCAACAATAGAATTTGTCCTTTTAACTGTATCACCTTCTTTAATATTTGCATCACTTCCAAATAGCACAACACCTACATTATCATCCTCCAGGTTAAGGGCCATTCCTCTTGTACCATCATCAAACATTACCATTTCACCGGCCTGAACATTATCAAGTCCATAAATTCTTGCGATACCATCTCCAATTGAAAGAACTTGACCAACTTCTGTAATTTCAGAGTCAGATCCAAAATTTTTAATTTCTTCTTTGAGTATTTTTGATATTTCTGATGGTTGTATGTCCATTAAGCGACCTCTTTCATTTTTTCTTTTAATGTTTGGAGTTGATTTTTAATACTGCTATCAATCATTTGACTACCAACTTGTATTTTAAGACCCCCTATTAAAGTCTCATCAACTATAGTGTTAATATTAAATTCTGAACTAAACTTATCTTTGAGTTTATCNTTAATATGNTTTAATTCTTCTTCTTTNAGAACTTTAGCTGAAGTAATTGTTGCTGACATCTCACCCTTAAGTCCAGACATTAATTTNTCAAATGAATTAATNATNTCCATTAAGTAGTTTATTCGGTTTTTATTAATTATTACTCCAATAAAATTTTTTGCCAGCTTAGACATTTCAATTTTCTCAGAAAGTGAATTAAAAAAATTAAATTTATTAGATTTGCTGATTGAAGGATTCTTAACCATGGATAGTAAAGTATCATCTTCATTCANTATTTTTTTTAAATTTAAAAGTTCACTAGAAACAGTTTCGAGTACTTTGGCCTCTTTTGCCAGCTGAAATAATGCATTAGCATATCTATCAACTGATGCGATTTGTCTTGTACTTGCGTTAGCCATTATGTGGAAATTCCTTAAAAATTCACTCTTTCCGTACCATTAACTCTCATATTTTTCAAGTATTGGAATGTCGCAATTCGAATTTTATACAAAGCTAAATGGGTCGATATCCACAGATATGTTTACGCTCGATAATGATTTGGAATTCTTGAGCCAAGCATTGACTATTTTTTGCATATTTCTGGCTTTTTTGTCATGTATCAAAAATCTCTGNCTGTGGCGTCCTTTTAACTTGGATAATGGGGCTGGCGCAGGACCATATATTTCAAGTTCTGAAATATTTGGAATAGAACCAAACATGATACTGCATTGCTCCCTCACCTTGGCAATATTATTTCCACTAACAATTATTGCTGCCATTTTTCCTGAGGGTGGAAGGTTATTAAGCTTGCGATAATATATTTCATTTTCATAAAATGCATCTCGATCTAATTGTGCAAGAGACTGAATAGTTTCGTTTTCAGGATAATATGTTTGAATAATCACTCTTCCTTTTGTTTGAGCCCGTCCNGCTCTTCCGGATACTTGGTATAAGGCCTGATAAGTTTTTTCAGAAGCTCTCAGATCACCACCTTTCAATGTCATATCCGCATCAATTATTCCAACACATGCAAGGTTAGGAAAGTGATAACCTTTAGTTATAAGTTGAGTTCCAATAATAATATCATATTCATGATCTTTAATTTGTTTTACCTTAATTTCTAATTCATCTTGCGATTTTATATGATCACTAGAGAATAGGCATATCTTTGCCAAGGGAAAAGTTTTTGAAATTTCTGTAAATATTTTTTCAATGCCGGCTCCATAATCAATAAAGTGGCTATCATTATTTTGACATGAAGGACATTCTAAGCCCTTTGTTAAAATACTATGACCGCAGTGATGACATAGTAATTTTTTATTTTTTAAATGTTCTACTAAGTAACTTGAGCAGTTTTTACATGTTATTTTATGCCCACATGACTTACAAATAATTACAGGAGCATATCCTCTTTTATTGATATAAAGCAATGTCTGCTGTTTTTTTTNCAATGTCTGACTGATTTCTTTAATGAGTTTTTCAGATAACCATTGATCTTTTTTTAATTTTTCTTTTTTCATATTAACTATGAAAATTTCATTTTCTTCTTGATTAAAATACTTATTTTTAATCGAAACTTTATTATATTTTTTATTCATCACATTAAAAATTGTCTCGAGTGATGGGGTAGCGCTTGTTAAAATAATTGGAATATCTTCTATTGAACTCTTAACGACTGACATATCCCGTGCGTGGTATATACCTTGTTCTTCTTGTTTATAAGAGCTGTCATGTTCTTCATCTAAGACAATCATTGATAGGTTTTTGTATGGTAGAAATAAAGAGGAACGAGCACCAATAATAATTTGAGAAGTGCCATCAATAATGCTCTTTAATACTTTTGTTTTATAAGCAGTACTTATCTTTGAGTGCCAAACTACTGGTGAGAACCCAAATCTTTCTTCAATTCTATTTACAAAATCTCCTGTCAATGAAACTTCTGGGAACATAATTAAAACTTGTTCACCGTCTTTAATAAATTTTTTTATAACATCAAAATAAACTTCTGTTTTTCCTGATCCAGGGACACCATCAAGTAGGACAGGCTTAAAATTTCGTTGTTGGAAAATTTTTAGTATATCTTGAGAAGCCCTTTTTTGCTCCAAACTTAGCTTTATTGCCTTAACATTTTTTTTAATATTCGAAGTGAGTTCTTTTGTTTTTTTCTTCTTAAAATAAAATTTACTATGCGACAAAATCATTTTGAGAACTAACCCTCTATCAATTAAATTGTAATTACTAACCCAATTTAAAAACTTTATCATTTTTGAATTCAGTCTATATTCGGGTGAAATNTCTTTTATAAATTTCAACTTTATTTTTGAGTCATTTAAAACACTGTTTACTTTGGTGATAACTCCAATTTTTTCTCCTGAGCGCAAAGGAGCTAAAACAATCATTCCAACTCTAGGTTTTTCAATCGTTTCATGCTTATAGGTAAATTCTTCACTTACATTGTGAGCTAATAAGACATCTATATAGTAAATAATTTTATTCATAAATTTTGTTTGAATCTCTAACTATGATATAAATATATCAGTCAAAATATTATTTGTTATGGAATTCTTTTTAGATACAGCNGATGTAGAAGTAATTAGAGAATTTAAAGAAACTGGCTTGATTAATGGAATTACAACNAATCCATCATTAGTGGCCAAATCAGGAAAAGATTTTAAAAAAATACTTAAAGAAATTTCTAAAATGATAAAAGGGCCGATCAGTGCTGAAGTTACNGCCATTGAATGCAAGGGAATGATTGCNGAAGCAAAAATACTATCAAAAATATCTAAAAATATTGTTATNAAGTTACCTTTAACAGAAGAAGGACTTAAAGCTTGTAAGATACTAAGCAGCAAAAAGATCAAGACCAATGTAACCCTATGTTTTTCAGCTGCACAGGCATTAATTGCTGCTAAATGTGGAGCAACATATATATCTCCATTTGTTGGACGNTTAGATGATATAGGTGAAAATGGAATGAACCTAATTAGAGAAATCAAAGCGATATATTCAAATTATAAAAATATTAAAACAAAAATATTAGTTGCTTCAGTTAGAACTGTTGATCATGTTATTGAGTCTGGAATGATTGGTGCTGACGTNGTCACCTTNCCNCCTGCAACGCTTGCAAAGCTATATAAGCATCCCTTAACAGATAAGGGTTTAAAAGCTTTTCTCGATGATTGGAAAAAAACAAANCAAAAAATTCTTTAGTGNGTGAATAATCAAGTTAAAGAATGCTTTCACGATTGGATTGAGAATTTACAGAAAGTNAGAAACTTAAGNGANAACACGCTTATAAGCTACAAAAATGACATTGAAAAATTTTTAATTTTTTCAAAGGATCATTTTGGGGGGAACTTATCAATAAGCGATCTTGATAGAATGCAAATTTCTGACTTCAGAAGTTTCTTATCTTTTTTAAGAAATCGAGGCATTGGAACTGCATCAATAGCACGAGTGATATCATCATTAAAATCTTTTTTTAATTTCTTAGTAAAGAGTGAAAAAATAAAAAATAGCACGATACAATCTTTAAAATCTCCGAAAGCAAAAAAGTCTTTGCCCAGACCAATTTCAGCTGATCTTGCAATTGAAGCTATTAAATATTCGCAAGAAATTGAAAAAGAGAAATGGGTAGGATTACGAAATAAGTCAATCCTTATGCTTTTATATGGATGTGGATTGAGAATATCTGAGGCATTAAATTTAAATTATGATGATATTAATGAAAATGAATATCTGGTTATTAGAGGAAAAGGTAACAAAGAAAGACTCGTGCCTTTAATGGAATTTATTAAGCACGAAATAAAAGAATATATAAAAGAGTGTCCAAAAGGTTTTGAAAATGGTGATCCACTTTTTTTAGGTAAAAGAATGAACCGTCTTAGTCCGAGAATTATTCAATATACTTTGGAAAAAATTAGACATAATTTGTCTTTACCTGAAACTGCAACCCCTCATGCGTTGAGACATAGTTTTGCTACACATTTGCTGGACTCAGGCGGAGACCTGAGAACAATTCAGGAATTATTGGGACATAGCAGTCTTTCCACAACTCAAAGATATACCAAAGTTGAGACTGAGCGACTATATGAAGCATATTCAAAAACCCATCCGCTTGCTAAGAAATAAATAAATTATATATTAACTAATATGCAAAACCCAATATCAAGATGGCATGACGTTGTTAATCTTCGTGACTATAATGCTCTGACTGAGATACTAGATGAACATGTTATTTTTTATTCTCCAGTTGTTTACACGCCTCAGCGAGGAAAAGATATCACATTAAAATATTTAATGGCTGCATCAGAAGTGTTTAATGCTTCNAATTTTAAATATCATAAAGAAATAATTGGAGAGACAAATGCCAGCCTTGAATTTACTTTGACTATTGAAGATACTGATATTAATGGAATCGACCTTATTACATGGAATGAAGCTGGACTCATTACTGAGTTTAAAGTATTTATAAGACCACTTCAGGGTGTTAATATAATACATAAGATGATGGGCAACATGTTAGAGAGTTTTAAAAATGTCAGTTGATTTTCTNTTTCAGTATTCTGCTTTAGAGCTTTTCTGGTTATTGGTACCAATTTTAGTTGGAATAGCAGTCGTAGAAACATTAGCTATATATTTCTTTAAATTGAAAGGCAAAAATGATTTTAAAGAATGGATATTAAATATATCCATGGGAATTTTAAGTTACCCTGTTAATGGAATATTTGCGTTTATAACACTAGGAGCTCTATTTTGGGCTAAGGAATTTCAGATTTATACATTCCCATTTACCCTAAGTGCTTTGGTATTATGCTTCATACTTGANGATTTAACTTTTTATTTACATCACAGNATTTGTCATCGATGGCGATGGGGCTGGGGNCTGCATCGAACTCANCACTCTTCAGAAAGAATGGGCATCGATGTGGGTGCAAGACAACCATTTACAAAACACTTCACTGGAACTCGAATGCTCAAAATACCACTTGTAATCATTGGCTTTGATCCAGTAATGGTTTTATTCTGTGTGTTTATAAACGGTTACTACCAATATTTATGCCACACTCAAACTATATATAAGTTACCACGCTGGTATGAGTATTTATTTAACACACCTTCACACCATAGAGTTCATCATGCAAGAAATCCGAAATACCTTGATGCAAATTATGCTGGAACACTAATGGTTTGGGATAGAATGTTTGGAACATTTGTTGCTGAAGATCCAAAAGAACCTTGTGACTATGGATTGGTGGTTCCGATGACATCTTTGAATCCTCTTAGGATATTATTTGAAGAATATGCAAATATATTTAAAGACATTTCAATGCGCGGTATTTCGCTTAAAGATAGATTTATGTATCTTTTCGGCCCTCCTGGATGGTCGCATGACGGAACCCGAAAAACTTCAACTCAAATTAAAGAAGACTATAACAGGGCGATTAAAAGTCATTAATGACACCTCCAGCTCATTTTGCTCTTTCTGAAATACTGATTGTNATAGCTGGCGCATACTCAATAAGAGTCTTTTTGCAACATAAGCTAAACTTTGCTGCTGCTGGAGTTTTAGTACTGGCAGTNGCAGCTTTTTTAGCAACCCTTAGNTTTGGNNTGAACATGCATACCGAGCTGAAGTCTTCACATCAATTGTTCACAGCTCTATCACTTCTATTCGGAGTACCNCTCATCACGATAGACGTNATTAAAAAAAGTCAGTTNCTTAATGAAAAGATAATTTTAATTTTTGCACTNATAATGGCATTGATAAGTATATATATTTTCTTTCAAGCAAAGAGTNTAATCATTATGTATGCTGTTATGTGGCTTGTTCTTGGAATAATTTTTTCTTTTTTGATACCAAGAGAAAAAATTTCTTCTCGTTTCGTATCAAGCTTCATTTTTTCAATAATACTGGTTAATTTTATTATTAGACAGGTTCAGCTGTTTGAACCAAATCTCAGCTGGCATTTTTATCATGTAGTTGTAGCAGTCTGGCTGTACTTGATGACTTTATTAATAACAAAAAAGGAAGCTAAATATGAATAGCTTGATTATCCACGTTTAACGCAGCTTCTTTTATTGATTCTGTTAGAGTTGGATGTGCGTGACACGTTCTTGCGATATCCTCAGCTGATGCTCCAAATTCCATTGCAATTGTGAGTTCGCCAATAAGGTTGCCGGCGTCTGCTCCAATGATATGAACACCTAATACTTCATCTGTATTTTTATCAGATAAGATCTTCACAAACCCGCTTGTTTCATTCATCACTTTAGCTTTACCATTTGCTGAAAACGGAAATTTACCTATTTTGTATGTGATGTTGTTTTTCTTTAATTCTTCCTCTGTTTTTCCAACTGATGCAACTTCTGGGGCAGTATAAATAACCGATGGAATTGTATTATAGTTAACGTGTCCAGCCTGACCGTCAATAATCTCAGCTACAGCAGTACCTTCTTCTGAAGCTTTATGGGCAAGCATTGGTCCTACTTTACAATCACCGATTGCATAAATATTTTCAATCGAAGTATTAAAATGCTGATTAGTCTCAATAAAGCCTTTATCATTCGTTTTTACTCCTATCTTCTCTAAGTTCAGACCAAAAGTGTAAGGTTTTCGACCAGTCGATATTAAAACTTTGTCACAATCCATATCAAGAGTTTGACCATTGTTTTCAACCGAAACAGAAAGCGAGCCGTTGCTTTTATTTACCTTTCTTAGAGCAGTGGAAAGTTTAAAATCAAATCCTTGTTTAATGAGTATTTTTTGAAAAGCATCAGAAATTTCTTGGTCCATTCCAGGAAGTATTCGGTCAGCATATTCAATAACCGTTACCTTTGACCCTAGTCTTGACCAAACAGATCCCATTTCCAGGCCAATGTAACCTGCACCAATAACCATTAAGTGCTTTGGAACAGACGATAAACTTAAAGCTCCAGTGGATGATAAGATATCAATTTCATCAATGATCACTCCCTCAGGTGAAACAACTTCTGAACCTGTAGCAATAATTGTTTTAGATGATTTAATAACCTCAGAACTATCGCCAGTTAAAATCTCAATTTGCTCNTTGTCAATGAACTTCGCAAATCCCAATTTTCTTGTAACTTTATTTTTTTTAAAAAGAAAGTCGATTCCACTTGTAAGTGACTCGACGCTTTCATTTTTAGATTTCATTATTTTATTTAGATCAAACGATACGTTATCAAAATTAATGCCTAATTGATTAAGTTCTGAAGCTTGATGAAATAAATGAGAAGAATGCAATAGAGATTTTGAGGGAATACATCCAATATTTAAGCAGGTACCGCCAAGCGTTTGTCCCTTTTCGATACAACAAACTTTGTATCCAAGTTGTGATGCCCTAATTGCGCAAACGTAACCAGCAGGCCCGCTGCCAATCACTGTGATATCAAATTGTTCCAAATTAAACTCCTAACAATAATCTACTTGGATCCTCTAGACCCTCTTTAACTCTCACTAAAAAAGTTACGGCTCCTTTACCGTCTACTATTCTATGATCGTATGAAAGGGCAAGATACATCATGGGTCTAATTGTTATTTCACCATCAATAGCTATGGGTCTTTCTTCTATTTTATGCATTCCCAATATTCCTGATTGAGGTGGATTTAATATTGGAGTTGACATTAAAGATCCATAAACACCACCATTGGATATTGTAAATGTACCACCCTGCATATCTTCAATACTTAATTGGCCAGAACGAGCTTTCTGTCCCAGTTGATAGATTTCTTTTTCTACTTCAACAAGAGATTTTTTATCGGCGTCTTTAACAACGGGTACGACGAGGCCTTGATCAGTTCCAACAGCAACACCAATATTGTAAAANTTTTTATAAATGACGTCGTTGTTTTCAATTTCTGCATTTACTTCAGGAATATCTCTCAGCGCAGTTATACATGCTTTCACAAAAAAAGACATGAAGCCTAATTTCACGCCATACTTTTTTTCAAATTCTGATTTATGATCATTACGTGTCTTTATAAGCTCACTCATATCAACCTCATTAAATGTTGTGAGCATAGCAGCATTATTCTGAGCATCCTTTAGACGTTTCGCTATGGTTTGCCTTAAACGCGACATGGGCACTCGTTCTTCTCTTTTATCGGTTTGTCTAATTGTTTGAGGAGTATTTTCTTGTTTTTCTATATTTTGATAATTTATGACGTCAGATTTAGTAATTCTACCATCCTCTCTTGAAGAGGTTACAGTATTAATATTTATATTCTTTTCAGCAGCAATTTTTCTTACAGCAGGGGATAATTTTTGATTATTTAAATTATCAATTTGAATGGGCATCTCTTCTTTTGGTGGAGACTTTACTTCCTCAGGAATAATTTTTTCTGGAGTCGTAACTGATTTTTCATTTACTGGTTCTGACTGTTTAACTTTTTGTTCTATAGAAGCATTTTCATCAATAGACCCTAAGATTGCACCAACTTCAACAGTTGAACCTTCTTCTGCGTTGATTTTTTGTATACAGCCATTTGATGGAGAAGGAACTTCAAGAGTTACTTTATCTGTTTCAAGCTCAAGCAGTGGTTCATCGACGGATACAGAGTCACCTTCATTCTTATACCATTTTGCTACCGTTGCCTCTACAACGCTTTCTCCGAGAGAAGGAACTTTGATTTCAACAGACATATTTAATATTTAACACTTTAAGATTATTATTCAATCGGCAGTTTAAATTTAACTAATGTTACGCCATCCTTGTGTTTTTTAATTTCATTTATATCGCTCTCTACAGCCAGCTTTATAATATTGGCTTGGTTTTCTGCATGACGATTAGCTATACCAGTAGCAGGAGATGCGGATGCCTTTCTACCTATAAATAGTAGTTCTTTATATTTTCCTGTTATTACCTGTAATACTGACTCAATACGATGTTTAACAAATCTGAATGCTCCCATATTTGATGGCTCTTCTTGAACCCAAATTATTTCAGCATTTGGAAACTGTAACACTTCTTCTTTTAAAACTTCATAAGGAAATGGATACAATTGATCAAATCTTAAAATGTGTACATTATCTTTTTTTAATTTTTCAAGATGGTCATCAAGCTCAAAATATATTTTTCCAGAACATAAAAGCAATCTATTTACTTTTGATTTTTGATCTGAAGTTAGTTCTTTTCTTAAAATTCGATGAAAGGTTGATCCATTTGTAAATTCTTCAATGCTAGATGTATTTTTTTTGTGCCTTAATGTAGATTTAGGTGTCATGATAACCAGTGGTTTTCTGAAATCTCTATGAAGCTGTCTTCTAAGAGCATGAAAATAATTTGCGGGTGAAGTACAATTAACAACTTGAATATTGTCCTCGGCACACATTTGTAAAAATCTCTCTAATCTTCCACTTGTGTGTTCAGGNCCCTGGCCTTCATGGCCGTGTGGCAAAAGCAATGTCAGACCTGACATTCTTAACCATTTTCTCTCACCAGTAGTTATAAATTGGTCAATTATTGTCTGAGCATTGTTTGCAAAGTCACCAAATTGACCCTCCCAAAGCACTAGAGTTCTTGGATCAACTTGTGAATAACCATATTCGAAACCCAAAACACCATACTCAGATAAAAAACTATCAATGATTTCAAAAAATCCTTGTTTTTCTCTAAAATGTCTCAATGGTACAAATCTTTTCTCGCTTACTTGATCATAAAGAACTGCATGTCTTTGACTAAAAGTGCCTCTGCCCGAGTCTTGACCTGAAAGCCTTACTCCATAACCTTCTGATAACAATGAAGCAAATGCAAGAGACTCAGCAGTTGCCCAGTCAATTCCATTACCTGTTTGTATACTTGATAATCTATCATCATAAATTTTTTTTATTCTTCTATGAGGGTTAAAGTTTTCTGGAATGGTATGTATTTCTTCCCCAATTTTTAAAAGCTCATTTTCAGTAATAGCTGTTTTACCTCTTCTTGCATCGATTGACGCTACCGTTATACCTTTCCATGAACCTTCAAGCCAGTCAGCTTTATTTGGCTTATACGACTTTGCAAATTTTAACTCTTCATTCAATTTACTGGCGTAAATTGATCTTTCATTTTCAACATCNTCATTAGTTAAAACACCNTCTTCAATAAGTTTTTTTTCATAAATTTTAAGAGTAGANGGGTGAGANTTAATTTTTTGATACATTAGCGGCTGTGTAAATTCTGGTAAATCCATTTCATTATGGCCAGATCGACGATAACAAAACATATCTACTACAACGTCAGTTTTAAATTTATTTCTAAATTCAACTGCTAGTCTACATACATGAACGACTGCTTCAACATCATCTCCATTAACATGAAATATCGGCGCCTGTATGATTTTTGCTATTTCGGTACAGTATGGAGCTGAACGACCATAATGGGGCATTGTGGTGAAACCTATTTGATTGTTAATAACAAAATGAATTGTACCTCCTGTGCGAAAACCCCGTAATTGCGACATCGCAAAAGTTTCTGCAACAACACCTTGCCCAGCCATTGCAGCATCACCATGAATTAATAGTCCTATTACTCTGTCGTTTGTTTTATCTTGAAGCAATGTTTGCTCAGCTCTAACTTTTCCTATCACTACGGGATCCACTGCCTCCAAATGTGATGGGTTTGGCGTCAAAGAAAGATGAATTTTTTTATCATCAAACTCTCTATCACTTGAAATCCCTAAATGGTACTTCACGTCCCCGGATCCTAAAACTTCATTGGGATCCTCTCCTCCACCCTCAAATTTTGCCATAATTGATCGCAAGGGAACTTCCATAACAGATGAAAGAAGAGTTAATCTCCCACGATGTGCGGTTCCTATATATATGTCCTCGACTCCTGCTAAGCAGCTTTGTTTAATTATTTGCTCAATGCCTGGGACAGTCGACTCACTGCCAACGAGCCCAAACCTTTTGGTGCCTATAAATTTTTTATCAAGGAATTGCTCGAACATTTCAGCTTCAAGCAAACGTTTGAATATTGCTTTCTTACCGTTTGAGGTAAACTGTGTTTTATTTCTAACTTCCTCTATTCTTTCTTGAACCCATTGCTTTTGATCAGCATCTTGAATATGAACAAATTCAACACCTATAGATCCGCAATAAGTTTCCTTAAGTATGTCAATTATATTTCTGAGTTTAGCAAAGTTTAGACCAAGACTTCCGTCAATAAAAATTTCTTTATCAAGGTCATTTTCTTTGAAACCATAATTTCTATAATCAAGTTCAGAATATGTTTTAATTTCTTTTAAATTTAGTGGATCCAGATTTGATGCAAGATGACCATTAACTCTATAAGCTCTGATAAGTCTTATTGCCCTTATTGAGTCAAAAACCTGTTCTTTAAATACTTCACTCGTAACAATGTTATCTTTATTTAATATTTGGGACTCTATTTTGATTTCACTCTCATTAATATTTTCTAAAGTATCTTCTTCATTATTGGTTTCTACATTTTGAGATGCCCAACTNGCACGAAGAATATTTTGTTGATTTAAGTTATCTGTAATGCCAGAAAAAAAAGTTCTCCAATCATCTGGAATGTCAGCGGGATTATTTTGAAATCTTTCGAACATTTGTTCGATATAAACTGCGTTTGCACCGTGCAGGAAAGATGTTTTATCAAAAATATCGTTTATGGATGACTTTGTCATTAAGCAGATTAATTTTAGTTTTGATTCTTTAATACCTCAAGTAAAGTTGATCCTAAAGCTGCTGGAGAATTTGAAATTTGAATCCCAGCACTCTTCATGGCTTCAATTTTATCTTCTGCTCCACCTTTCCCTCCAGATACAATTGCTCCAGCGTGTCCCATTCTTCTTCCTGGAGGGGCTGACGTTCCTGCAATAAATCCAACGGTTGGCTTTTTTACCTTTTCTTTTCTCAAAAATTCAGCTGCTTCTTCCTCAGCTGAACCACCAATTTCACCAATCATGATTATCGATTCAGTTTCCGGATCAGATAAGAAAAGTTCCAAACAATCAATAAAGTTTGTTCCATTCACTGGATCGCCCCCTATTCCAATACAGGTGGATTGTCCAAGACCTTCCACTGTTGTTTGATAAACTGCTTCATAAGTTAGTGTTCCAGACCTAGATACAATTCCTACGTTTCCCTTTTGATGAATATGCGCTGGCATTATACCAATCTTACACTCATCAGGAGTTATGACTCCCGGACAATTGGGGCCAATGAGGCGTGATTTGGAAGATCTTAATTTATCTTTGACCTCTAGCATATCCATAACAGGAATTCCCTCTGTTATACAAACTATTAGCTCCATCTCACTATCTATTGCTTCTAAAATTGCTTTTGCGGCAAATGGGGGAGGAACATAAATTACAGTGGCATTTGCTTCCGTTTTATCTTTAGCTTCTTTTACTGTATCAAATACTGGTAACCCTAAGTGCTCAGTTCCTCCTTTTTTTGGAGTAACTCCACCAACCATGTTAGTGCCATATTTAATTGCCTGTTCTGAATGAAAGGTACCTTGTGATCCGGTGAAACCCTGACAAATAACTTTTGTATCTTTGTTAACTATTACTGACATTAAACTAGCTTGACTATTTTTTTTGCTGCATCATCTAAATCATTGGCAGAAATAATTTCGATACTTGAATTATCAAGAATTTTTTTACCTTCATCAACATTTGTGCCTTCAAGTCTAACTACAAGCGGTACAGAGATTTCTAATTCTTTTGCAGCAGCAACAATTCCTTCAGCAATGATGTCACATCTCATGATTCCACCAAAGATATTAACTAAGATGCCTTTTACACCTTTATCAGAAAGAATAATTTTAAATGCACTCGAAACCTTTTCTTTAGAAGCTCCACCACCAACATCAAGAAAGTTGGCGGGCTCACCACCATACATTTTAATAATATCTAAGCTAGCCATTGCCAAGCCTGCGCCATTGACCATACAGCCTATATTCCCATCCAATTTTATATATGCGAGATCAAATTTTGATGCCTCTCTTTCATATTCATCCTCTTCATTCTCATCCCTTAATTCCTCAATTTCTGGATGGCGGTATAAAGCATTATCATCAAAATTAACTTTAGCATCGAGACACAATAGTTTGTCAGTCTCAGTTATAATCAAAGGATTAACTTCAACAAGACTAGCATCTTTTTCTAAAAAAAATTTATACATATTTTTTATAAGATCAGAAAGTTGGCCCTCAAGATCTTTTTTGAGTTCAAAAGCTTTACTAATTGTATTTATATCATTTTCAGTAACACCTATTGAAGGCTCTATTTGAACTGTTGTTATATTTTCTGGGGTATCTTTTGCAACTGCTTCAATGTCCATACCTCCCATCTTAGATACAATAAAGGCAACTTTGCTTGTCGCTCTGTCTAATAAACAAGAAAGGTATAATTCTTTTTTAATATCCGACCCATTTTCAATGTAGATACGTTTTACTTCTTTTCCTGCTGGGCCTGTTTGAGGCGTTATTAAATTCATACCAAACATTTTTTCAGCCTCATTTACAGCTTCTTCTTTTGAAGAAACTACTTTAACGCCTCCACCTTTACCTCTGCCACCTGCATGAATTTGCGCTTTAACAACCCAAATTGGACCCTTAACTTTTCCTACTGCTTCATTTATCTGACTTTTTTCATATGCAACGCTTCCTTTGGACACAGGTATATCATAACCGTCAAATAATTCCTTTGCTTGATGTTCGTGTATATTCATTTATTTAAGTGAAGGATCAATATTTTTTGCAGCCTCAAATAGCTCACTGACTGCTTCGATTGAAGTTTTAAAATATTTTTTTTCTTCTTCGTCTAAATCAAGTTCAACAACTTTTTCAATTCCAGCTGAGCCAATAACAACAGGAACTCCAACATATAAATCTGAAACACCGTATTCACCATTTAAATATGCTGCGCATGGTAACGTTTTTTTCTTATCATTTAGATATGAGTCGGCCATTTCAATTCCTGATGCTGCCGGCCCATAAAAAGCGGATCCGGTTTCCAATAACTTTACAACTTCGGCTCCACCTTTTCTCGTCCTATCAATAATCTCGTCAAGCCTAGCCTTTGAAATTTTTCCTTTATTCACTAAATCAGTCAGGTTTTCACCACTAACCATAGTTCTATTTGGAACTGGTACCATTGTATCACCATGGCCACCAAGAACAAATGAGTCTACTTCGCTAATTGGAACGTTCAATTCTTGTGATAAGAAATATTTAAAACGTGAAGTATCTAAAACTCCAGCCATACCAACAACTTTATTTTTTGGAAGTCCTGAATATTTTTGAAGAGCCATAACGATTACATCCAATGGATTTGTAATACAAATAACGAAGGCATTAGGAGAAGTTGATTTTATACCTTCAGCTACTTGCTTGATAATTTTTAAGTTTGTTCCCAAAAGGTCGTCTCTAGTCATTCCTGGTTTTCGAGGAACTCCAGCTGTTATAATTATAACATCAGAGTCACTTGTATCCTCATAATTATCAGTACCAGACAAGGAAACATTAAAACCATCTATGGCTGAGGACTGCGCTATATCAAGAGCTTTACCTTTTGCCAGTCCAGACATCAGATCAAAAAGAACTACATCTCCAAGCTCTTTCATGGCAGCTAAATGAGCAAGTGTACCTCCAATTTGTCCAGCTCCTATAAGTGATATTTTTTTACTTGTCATGATGAGTTTATAGCTCGGTAAACTAACTAGATAGCGATTAAAATCAAGATAAATTAAATATTTACTTCATTGTTGGAATGGTAAATTCAGCACCTTTTCTAATACCAGTTGGCCATCTCGAAGTAACAGTTTTGAGACGCGTAAAGAACCTTACTCCGTCCATACCATGCATTGCATGATCCCCAAATAAGGATCTTTTCCAACCACCAAAGCTATGAAAAGCCATGGGTACTGGTATGGGAACATTCACTCCAACCATTCCAATTTTGCATTGATTAGCAAAAGCTCTAGCTGTGTCACCATCACGAGTATAAATAGTGGTGCCGTTTCCGAATTCATGATCGTTAACCATTTTTAAAGCATCGTCAAAAGTAGGTTGACGTACAACAGATAATACAGGTCCAAATATTTCTTCTCTATATATCTTCATATCTTCCTTAACATGATCAAATAAACAGCCTCCGATGAAGTATCCATTTTCATAACCTTGAAGAGATATTGATCTTCCATCCACTATAAGATCAGCTCCTTCAGCAACTCCAGAGTCAACATAGCTTTTTACTTTTGATAAATGTACATCACTGATGAGTGGACCCATTTCAACTTCTGGATCTGTTCCGGGGCCAACTTTAAGTCCCTGAACGCGAGGGGTAAGCTTTTCAATTAATTTATCACCCACATCACCAACAGCTACNGCAACNGANAGAGCCATGCATCGCTCTCCTGCNGATCCATANCCTGCGCCGATNAGACCATCAACAACTTGGTCTAAATCTGCATCAGGCATTACAACCATATGATTTTTTGCACCGCCTAATGACTGGACGCGCTTATTGTGTTTAGAAGATGTATGATAAATGTACTCAGCAACTGGAGTCGAGCCAACAAAACTAACTGATGCAACTTCAGGATCGGTGATCAGAAGATCTACTGCTTCTTTATCGCCGTTAACCACATTGAAAACACCATCTGGCAACCCTGCTTCTTTAAGTAAATCTCCCATCATGTATGGAACCGTTGGATCTTTTTCACTCGGTTTTAAAATAAATGAATTACCGCATGCAATAGACATAACAAACATCCACATTGGAACCATAGCAGGAAAATTGAAAGGTGAAATTCCCACACAAACCCCAAGAGGCTGTCGCATACTCCAGCTGTCGATATTTGATCCAACGTTTTCAGAATATTCTCCTTTAAGCAAATGAGGAATACCACAAGCAAACTCAACTACTTCCATGCCTCTTGTTATTGAGCCAACTGAGTCTGATAAAATTTTTCCATGCTCTGTTGTTAATTCCAGAGCTAATTTGTCCATATCTCTGAGAATTAAATCTTTGAATTTAAATAAAACTCGAGATCTAGTCAGTGATGGAGTAGCAGCCCATTCTTTACCTGCTTTGACTGCACAACTTATTGCCACGGATACATCTTCTTTGTTAGCAAAGTTAACTTCTCTTATTTTTTCTCCATTTGCAGGGTTATATACGTCACCAAATCTATCTGACTTACTCACGTACTCTTTACCATTAATAAAATGATTAACAATATTCATCTAAATTACCTAGATTTCAAAACTTTCGCCTATAGCCTCACAGCTTTTGGCCCACAGCATGCTCTTGACTTCAGGATTATCATAAAAAGACTCAAGTGAAAAAGATTTTGCTTTACCTTTCATTCCTTTTAAACCAGGCCCTACCATTGAGCCTGAATTAATTTTAGGATCTGCAATACATCTTAGGAGACCCAAAGTTCCATCTTTTTCAGACTGCCCAAACTTCATTAAATATTTTGTAAAAAAACTGCCCATTCCGCCATCCTCTACTGTTGTAGATTGTAAATCACTTTCTGCAAGACCCGGATGAGCAACCATCGCTCTAATTTTTGAATTATTTTTTTGCAACTTTTCATGCAAACATGCAGTGAATGCAGCATTAGCAAGCTTTGTCTGGGCATAACGCTCCCATCGGCCACCACCAAACATCAAATTACCTCCATCTCCACCTAAGTTGCCACCTTTTTTTTCAAGAAACTTTTCTTTAAGTCTTTTTGTTTGAAAGCGTGCAATACTAGAATGATTAACTATTCTTGCTTCATCCCTTAATTGTGATGCTTTTTCTAGTAAGGGCATACATAATTTAGTTAGAAGAAAATGGGACAAGTGATTAGTTTGCATTTGTACATCAAAGCCGTCGATTGTGGCTTTATCTTTAAGAGCCATTACGCCCGCATTATTGCATAATACATCAAGGCCATCGCTACATATTTCATTAATTTTTGGAAATGCAGTTTTTACCGAGTCAAAACTTTGTAGATCACAATCCACTCTGTGAAAATTTCCATTTGCACAATTTTGTCTAAGTAAATTTAAAGATGACTCGGCTCTAGTCGAAGGACGATTCAATAGTAGGACTTTAGCACCAAGCTTAGCTACTGACTCAGCAGCATAAAATCCAAGCCCAGAAGTTGTGCCTGTTATAGCAACTGTTTTATTCTCCATTGAAGGTAGTGAGTTGAATAAATCATCAAAATACTTAGTATCGAGATTAGGTTTAGTATAAGAATTTTTCATATAATGAAATATTCTAGATTAAATACAACTAATGGCAATGTTTGAAAATTATGAGAAAACTTGACCTTCATGGATTTACACTTGAGGATGCTTATCAAGAATTCACTGACTTTATTTACGAAGCTTACCAAGGAAGTATACCCAAAGTAGAGGTCATAACAGGTAAAAGTGGACAAATCAGAAAAGAATTTCCTCATTGGGCAGAAAGCAGTCACCAAATACAGTACATTGAACAGAGTTGGCATGAAGGCAGTTTTGTTGTCAAAATCCAGAGGAAATATTGAAATCAAGCTCTGTCATTTTGGCAAACTTATTAGAGTTTAATTAGAAAGTTTTACACTTATATGTATAACTCAATGGTGGGTACGTAATATTTTCATAAAATCCCCTAATCAACTGCCCGCCATTGAGATTTATAGTGGTTAATTATTTTATCGTAGTTACAATTATTATTTCAGTTCTGCTAGTAAGTATACTTTTTGATTTTACAGTAATTTAATTACTGCTGTGCTATCATTTGTTTGATACCAGCAATAGCCTTTGCGGGGTTGAGACCTTTTGGACAAGCTTGAGTGCAGTTCATTATTGTATGGCATCTATAAACTTTAAACGTATCATCTAATTCTTTTAATCTCTCTTTTCTTTCCTCATCACGGCTATCTTGTAACCAGCGATATGACTGAAGCAGGACTGCAGGGCCCAAATATTTGTCACTGTTCCACCAATAACTTGGGCATGAAGTTGAGCAACATGCACACAAGATGCATTCATACAAGCCATCTAATTTTTCACGGTCATTTCTTGATTGAATATTTTCAGTATCGTTTGCGTTTTGTTTCTTATTCATAAGCCATGGCTTGATGGACTTTAATTGCTTATAGAGTGTTTTTAAATTTGTAACCAAGTCTTTTATAACTGGCATGTGAGGCAGAGGATAAATTTTTATGTCACCTTTCACATCACTAATTGCTTTGGTACAAGCAAGTGTATTTGTCCCATCAATATTCATTGCACAAGAACCACATATGCCCTCGCGACATGATCTTCTAAAGGTTAATGAAGTATCAATTTCACTTTTGATTTTCATAACTGCGTCCAATACCATCGGACCACAATCGTCTAGATCAACTTCATAAGTGTCCATCCTTGGGTTTTTCTCATCGTCGGGAGACCAACGGTAGATTTTGAATTTTTTAGTATTCCCATTGCTTTTTTCAGACTTGTAATAATCACCGTCTGTTAATTTAGAATTGTCGGGAAGATTAAACTGAACCATTAATAAACTCTGGCCTTTGGCGCAATATATTTAACTTCGTTTGATAATGTGTATTCGTGAACTGATCTATAATCCAATTCACAACTCTTATCGTTCAGCCATGACATTGTATGCTTCATCCAATTTTTATCATCTCTTTCCTTATAGTCTTCTCGAGCGTGAGCCCCTCTACTTTCTTTTCTATTTAGTGCGGAGTTCATTGTAACTACAGCTTGTGCAATTAGGTTTTTATATTCAAGTGTTTCTAACAAATCAGTATTCCATATAAGTGATTTGTCTTTAATTTTAATATTTTCTGAGTTTAACCAAGTTTCTTCGATAAGTTTTTTTCCTTCAGACATAATCTCATCATCTCTAAAAACAGCGCAGTGTTTCTGCATAACTCTCTGCATTTGAGACCTTAATTCTGAAGTTGAAATATCCCCATCAGAAGATCGTGTACTATCAAACCTTGCAATGACTTCATCGATGACNTGNCTGGGAATTTCCTTATTTGGTTCATCTTTATTTACCGTATCATTTATTCTATCTGCAGCTGCTTTGCCAAAAACTACTAAATCAATTAGAGAATTTGATCCGAGTCTATTTGCACCATGAACACTCACACAAGCAGCTTCACCAACTGCCATCAAACCCTGTACGACTGTTTCATTTCCTTTTTCGAGGTTCATTACTTCTCCATGAAAATTTGTTGGAATTCCACCCATATTATAATGAACTGTAGGTATAATTGGAATTGGCTCTTTAGTTACATCAACTCCTGCGAAAACTTTTGCGGACTCTGAAATACCAGGCAATCTTTCTTCCAATATATCTGAGTCTATGTGATCAAGATGTAGATAAGCATGATCCTTATCTTTGCCAACGCCTCTACCCTCTAAAATTTCTTTTGTTATAGAACGAGACACAACATCTCTTGAAGCTAAGTCTTTCGCTGATGGTGCGTATCTCTCCATGAAACGTTCGCCTTCACTGTTTACTAAATAACCGCCTTCTCCTCTTGCGCCCTCTGTTATAAGACAACCAACGCCATAAATACCTGTTGGATGAAATTGAACAAATTCCATATCTTGTAGAGGTAGGCCAGCTCTTAAAACCATAGCGTTACCATCGCCTGTGCAGGTGTGAGCTGAAGTTGCAGAAAAATAAACACGGCCATACCCACCAGATGCTAGTATTGTTTGTTTAGAATTAAATACATGTAATTTACCGTCCTCTAAACACCATGCAACAACACCCCTGCATTCACCCTCAACCATTAATAAGTCCAAAACAAAATATTCAATATAATAGTCAACGTCGTGTTTTAATGATTGCCCGTATAAAGTATGAATTATTGCATGGCCAGTTCGATCAGCAGCAGCACATGTTCTTTGTGCAGTACCTTCACCATAATTTTTGGTCATCCCTCCAAAGGCTCTTTGATAAATTTTTCCATCCTCTGTTCGACTAAATGGAACTCCATAGTTCTCTAATTCTAAAACAGCTTTTGGTGCATTTTTGCACAAATACTCAATTGCATCCTGATCCCCNAGCCAATCAGAGCCTTTCACGGTATCATACATGTGCCATCTCCAATCATCATCACCCATATTTCCAAGTGCAGCAGAGATGCCTCCCTGTGCTGCAACCGTATGACTTCTGGTTGGGAATACTTTTGAAATACAAGCAGTCTTGTAACCATTCTCAACAGCGCCTACTGTCGCTCTCAAACCAGATCCACCAGCACCAACAACAACTACATCGTAATCGTGATATTCAATTTCGTAATTCATTAAGTTAACCTATAAAAATTAGTAGTAGAGACAAACAAACAAAAATTAGTATTAGTAAAAAAAATATTGAAATTATTACATTTAATATTCTTTTAACCACATCAGAGTGAACGTAATCATCAAGGATTTCGTGCACACCTGTATTCATATGAATTAATCCTAAGACCGTGAAAATCAATATAAACCCTACACCCCATAAGTTGCTTAATTCACTCAAAATTAATTGATATGGCAGAGTGGAAAGGTGTATTATTTTTATGAATAAATAAGCAACGAGTGGTAGCAGTAAAATCGTGCTCCATCGATGAAGTTTCCAAGTATTTTTGGCAGACATAGANTTAATATCCAATCATAATTAAAAACCAAAATAGAACAGTGAGCAAAACAGTAAACAAAATTGTAATCCAACCTGTCAATTTGGCAGTATTTAATTCAAGCCCAATACCAACGTCCCAGAATAAGTGCCTTAAGCAGTTTAAAAAATAAAACAAATATGAAAACGTAAGACCTATTAATATTGTTCTTATAAAAATATTTTCTGATAAGGAAATTATAAATTGAAAAGTTTCTTCGCCAGCGCTAATTGAATATAAAAATATTATTAATATGATTACACCTAATGATGAAACTATACCCGTTATTCTATGAAGAATTGATAGTATTGATGTAATTTGCCATCTATAAACTTGCAAATGTGGTGATAAGGGACTGCTCATTAGTAATATTTATATATACCAAATTGCCGGTGATTAAACGACAGTAAATTATTTTTTTCTTGGAATTAAAGCCCAATAATCAAGACTTAACAAAACGGACGGATCAAAGCGCTTGTTACTATCTTGATGTTGAAACTGATAAGCCTGTGCATCACCAATTCCATTTGTTCTGATTCGAATAGCACCTAATGATTCTGATACTTCGACTTTATCTAAAATTAAACTCCAGGCAAAAACAGTTGTTCCCGCAAAACACGGTGATGCGTGGGTTCCACCGTTGATCGCAATAATTTTAAAAGCATTTGAAAGTCCATTAAACGATAAAGCTCTTGTTAAACTTATAACGTGACCACCGTAAACAATTCTTTTTCCAAACCTGCCACCTTTTTCAACAAAATGGTTAAAGTGAACTTTTGCATTGTTCTGGTATAATTTTGTTGCCATCATATGTTCAGCCTCTTCAACTGTCATACCATCAATATGATTTATTTTTTCGTTAATAGAATAATCCTCATAACAAAGATCAGAGCCTGAGGCTTTATAATCATATCCTGTACAATCAAAATCATATTTTTTTGCAATTTCTACAACCTCCTCACTTGTAAGCTCTTTATTTAATTCCGGTATAGACGGTTCTGCTTTATTTAGATTTCTATTTTTTTTTCTAACCATAACCCATCTTTTATAATCAATAACTGGTTCGTCATGCTGGTTAGTGCCTACAGAGTGAACATAAACTACTCCATTTTCTCCACTTGAATTCTCTTTAATGCCAATCACTTCTGAAGTTGAACTAATTGTATCTCCTGGATAAGCTGGCTTTAAAAACTTACACTCTGCGTAACCTAAATTGGCAATTGCATTTAAAGAGATATCTGGGACAGTTTTACCAAAAGCTATGTTAAATAAAAGAAAATCGTCAATTGGTGATTTTTCTAATGAGAGTTTTTTTGCAAACTCATCTGAGCAGTGCAGGGCGTACCTTGAACCGTATAAAGCTGTATAAAGTGCACAATCTCCATATGTTATTGTTCGTGGAGTTGCGTGTATTATTTTTTGTCCTAGCTTAAAATTTTCAAAAAAGTTACCAATTTTATATTTACTTGAAGAAGTTTGTATAACTTCTGATTGATCTAGTTCTGTAACTTTTGAAACAAGCAATTCTGCTTCTATAATTCGTTTTGCATGATTTACGTGTAATTCCTCTATCTGACTGCCTTCAAACGTAATTACTCCAACATTTGGGTCCTTTTTTCTTGCATCCTCAAAGGCTGCAACAATTCGTTTTGCTTTGTCTAGTTGTTCAGCCGTAGGGGTAAATATTTTATTGCATATTTGTATTTGTCCGGGGTGTATTAAGGTTTTACCATCAAATCCGAGACCATGACTATAGATGCACTCTTCTTCAAAGCCATTAGCGTCTCTGATGTCATTAAAAACTCCATCAAGTAGTGATAATTTGTAGGCTTTTGTTGCCATCATACATTTCTCAAAACTTGTGACTAATGCAGTTCTTTTTAGTTCTTCCTCTATACCCAACTCTGCAGACAAGTCATTAGTTCCCATTACAAAACATTTTAAGTATTTTGATGATTTTGCAATATCATACGCGTTTACAATGGATAAAGCTGTTTCCATCATAACCCAAATTTTAGTTTCTTTATTTTTAAGATATTTTTCAAAAGCTTTAACATCTTTAGCTTCATTTACTTTAGGAATTAATATTGCATCGGGATTACATTTGTCCAAGACCTTAATATCTATTTTACCATCATCAGTATCCAAAGCATTTACTCTTATCACCTGTTCCTTATTTTTGTTTACACCAGAATTTATAATTTCGATAATTGCTGTGCGTGCATCATTTCTGGCATTTGCAGCTACCGAGTCTTCTAAGTCGTAAATAATTGCATCTACATCAAGCGTACTACTTTTTTTTAATGCTTTTGGATTAGATCCAGGAACATAAAGTACGCTTCTTCTTGGTTTTCTTACATCTTGTCTCATTTAGATAAATGTTCCTCAATTAGCATTTCAGCGATTTGGATTGTATTTAAAGCAGCACCTTTCCTTAAATTATCAGAAACTACCCAAATAGATAATCCATTTTTTGTAGACGTATCCTCTCGAATTCGCGATACATACGTGTCATCATTTCCAGCACACTCTTTTGGAGTTACATAACCTCCATCAGCTCTTTCATCAAGTAGTGTGCACCCAGGAGCATTTTTAATAGCTTCACGTGCTTCTTCTACTGAAATTTTGTTTTCAAACTCAATATTTACAGCTTCAGAGTGACCAATAAATACAGGAACGCGAACACATGTAGCGCTAAAGCTGATCTCACTACTTAAAATTTTATGAGTTTCTTGTCTCATTTTTAATTCTTCTTTTGTGTATCCATCATCCATGAATTTATCAATATGAGGTATGACATTAAAGGCAATTGGTTTGGTAAACTTAACATTATCTTTAATATCATCAGAGAACATATTTTTTGTTTGCTCAAACAACTCGTCCATACCAGCCTTACCTGCACCCGAAACAGATTGATAAGTTGATACAATAACTTTTTTTATTTTTGAAATTTCGTGCAATGGTTTTAAGGCAACCACCAATTGAATTGTTGAGCAGTTTGGATTAGCAATTATATTTCTTTTTTTATAATTATTTAGATCACTTGGGTTAACCTCAGGTACAACCAGAGGAATATCTTCTTCCATTCTAAAATGACTAGAGTTATCTATAACAATACAGTTTTTTTCTGCAAACTTTGGTGCCCATTCCTTTGAGGTACTAGCTCCTGCAGAGAAGAGTGCCAATTCTACTTTTGAAGGATCAAACTTTTCAATAGATTCTACAATTAGTTTATCCTCCCCAAATTCAATTTCCATGCCTTCACTTCTACTAGAAGCTACAGGAAATATTTTTGACGCATCATATTTTTTTTCAGAGAGAATATTTAACATTTCTCTTCCGACATTTCCTGTGGCACCCACTATAGCAATATTAAAATTCATAATTTAAAAGTTTTCTTTTAATTGATTTAATATTTGATCACCCATTTCAACTGTTGATAGGTTTTTGTTATCATCGCCAATTAAATCCGCAGTTTTAAAGCCACTGGCAAGTACATTATTTACAGCCTTATTTATAAGATCTGATTCCTTGTCCATATTGAATGAGTACTTTAAACACATCGCAAAACTAAGAATAGATGCAATTGGGTTTGCTATTCCTTTACCAGCTATGTCTGGCGCAGACCCATGAACTGGCTCGTATAAAGACTTTCTAAAATTATTACTATCGACTGCACCCAAAGAAGCAGAGGGCAACATTCCAAGCGAACCTGTGAGCATGGCCGCCTCATCTGAAAGAATGTCTCCAAATAAATTATCAGTAACAATAACATCAAATTGTTTAGGGTTTCTAACTAATTGCATCGCACAATTATCTGCATACATATGAGATAACTCGACATTTGAATATTCATTTTCATGCACATGAGAGACTTCTTCTCTCCACAATATTCCAGACTCCATTACATTTGATTTTTCACAAGAAGTAACCCTGTTACCTCTTTTGCTTGCAAGTTCAAATGCTATACGTGCAACTCTTCTAACTTCTTCAGTGCTATAAGATTGAGTGTTAATTCCAACACGATTTCCGTTACCTTTATCTTCAATACCTCTTGGTTCACCAAAATAAATACCACCAGTAAGCTCTCTAACAATTAATATATCGAGACCTGATACTAAGTCTGGTTTAAGAGAAGAGGCGTCAACCATTGACTCAAAACATAGAGCAGGCCTTAAGTTTGCAAACAAGTCTAATTCTTTTCTAATTCTCAAAAGGCCTTGTTCAGGTTTAAGAGAAAAATCTAAATTATCCCATTTTTCTCCACCCACAGCACCAAGTAAAACTGCGTGAGAGTTTTTAGCTTTTTCAAGAGTCTCATCAGATAGAGGGGTGCCATAGCGATCATAGGCAGATCCACCAATATCGTCCTCTTCTATCTCAAATTTAACTTTACTAAGTTCACCAATACTCTTAGCAACCTTTATGACCTCCTTCATTACTTCAGGCCCTATACCGTCGCCAGGTAAGACTAATAATTTATAAGAATTGCTCATTTTATTTGCTGGCTATACAACCAGGGTGTTCTTGACTTTTGCTTATTTTCAAAATCAGAAATATGATTAACTTTAGCTAGTGTCAATCCAATATCGTCTAAACCCTCTAATAGGCTAGTTTTTTTGGCTTTATCAAGTTCAAAACTTACCTCATGATTTATATTTTTATCAAAATAAGAAATCTTCTGATTTTCTAAATCAATTGTAAAACTAAGACTGTTTTCCGCTGCTTTTTGTAATTTAGTTACTTCAGACTCATCTAATTTGATTGGAAGAATACCATTCTTGAAACAATTATTATAAAAGATATCCGCAAAGCTCGAAGCGATGATGCATTTAATACCATAATCTAAGATTGACCAGGGTGCATGTTCACGAGATGACCCGCAGCCAAAATTTTTACCAGTAATCAAAATTTGAGAGTCTTTATATTTATCTTGATTAAGGACAAACGAATCTATGGGTGCATCTTTTTCATCATATCTTAATTCATAAAATAAATTTTTACCTAAACCTGTTCGCTTAATTGTTTTGAGAAATTGTTTTGGAATAATCATATCAGTATCAACATTCACCATTGGTAAAGGAATTGCATTACTTTCTATTTTTTTAAATTTTTCCATTATATCTCTCTACAGTCTGATAGTTTTCCATTGATAGCCGCAGCAGCAGCCATAGCTGGACTCATTAAATGAGTACGACCCCCTCTTCCTTGCCTACCTTCAAAGTTCCTATTTGAAGTGGAAGCACATCTTTCTTGAGGTTTAAGTTTATCGGCATTCATTGCAAGACACATTGAACATCCAGGCTCTCTCCATTCAAAGCCTGACTCAATAAATATTTTGTCCAAACCCTCCTCTTCTGCCTGCTGTTTAACTAAACCAGACCCAGGAACGATTATTGCATTTACATGGTCCGCAACTTTTCTATCCTTTGCAATTTTTGATGCAGCTCTCAAGTCTTCAATCCGTCCATTAGTGCATGAACCAATAAATACCTTATCTACTTTCACCTCTTTAAGTGGTGTGTTCGGAACAAGACCCATGTATTCCAAAGCTCTAATCATTGATTTTTTCTTTGTCTCATCGCTTTCGTCCTCAGGGTTTGGAACCAATCCATCAATCGAAACGACATCCTCAGGACTTGTGCCCCATGTGACTTGNGGAATGATATCGCTTGCATCAATATTTACTGTTTTGTCATAAGCAGCACCTTCATCAGAAGCTAGCGATAACCAATAATCTGATGCTGATTGATATTCATTTTCTGCTGGAGAAAATGGTCTTCCCTTTAAGTATTCAATTGTTTTTTCATCAGGACTGATTAAACCAGCTCTTGCTCCTGCTTCAATTGACATGTTACAGACAGTCATTCTTCCCTCCATTGTTAGGGATTTGATCGCATCACCTGTGTATTCAATAACATATCCAGTACCTCCAGCAGTTCCAATTGTTTGAATAATCTTTAAAACAATATCTTTTGCTGTGACACCCAGTGGCAGTTCACCTTGTATATTAATTTGCATATTCTTAGCTTTAGTTTGTACCAATGTTTGAGTTGCAAGAACATGTTCTACTTCAGAAGTTCCAATTCCCCATGCAAGAGCACCGAAGGCACCGTGTGTTGACGTATGGCTATCACCACAAACGATAGTCATTCCTGGTTGTGTGAAACCTTGCTCCGGTCCGATAATATGAACTATGCCCTGTCTTTTATCAGACATAGAAAGAAAAGTAATTCCGTGCTCTTTACAATTCTCTTCAAGAGTATCTACCTGTAACTTAGACTCTGGATCTGATATTCCCTCATCTCTATTTGTTGTAGGAATATTGTGATCAGCAGTGGCTAATGTAAAATTAGGTTTTCTAACTGATCTGTTTGCAATTTTTAGCCCTTCAAATGCTTGGGGACTTGTAACTTCATGAACAAGATGTCTGTCAATATAAATGATTGATGTTCCATCTTCATTTTCTGAAACTAAATGATCATTCCATATTTTATCGTATAATGTCTTTGGAGTACTCATAAATAACTTTGATTAACAAAAAAAACGAGAAAGAAGTAATTATTCTTTTGTTGTTTCTGATTCTTCTGAACTTTCAGCATTATCTTCAGGAACTTGTTCTTGAGCANNCTCATCAACTTCAGATTCTGTTTTTTCCTCAGCTTGAGAAGCATCAGCTGCAACTTCAACACTCTCATCTTGAGCAGGCTCATCAGAAGCAATAATTTCTTCTTCTACAACTTCTTCACTCTCATCAATATATAAACTAGCAAGATCTGGTTGCTTCTTTCGAATTCTCTCAACGATTCTTGCTTTCTTACCNGTTAGATCTCTAAGATAGTAAAGCTTAGCTCTTCTGACTTGTCCACTTCTTACAATCGAGATGGAGTCAATAGACGGACTAAAGATTGGAAATACTCTTTCTACGCCCTCACCGAAAGAAATTTTTCTAACTGTAAATGAAGAACTTAGACCTCTATTTTTCTTTCTGATACAAACGCCCTCGAATGCCTGTATTCTCTCACGTGTACCCTCACGTACCTTAACATTCACTCTTACTGTATCTCCTGGATGGAATTGTGGTATTTTCTTACCTTTGACTAGTGACTTTATCTGGTCTTTTTCGAATTGTTCTATGATGTTCATGGTAGCCTCGCACCGTGTTTTAATACTTTATTTCTTCCTTGTCTTGCTTTTTTTGTAGTTTTTCCATAAATCTGGCCTAACTTTCTGTGTNAGTTTTTCAGATTGTTTTAAGCGCCACTCACTAATATTTCTGTGATTTCCAGAGAGCAATATGTCTGGAATTGTCAAATTTTTCCATTTTTTAGGCCTTGTATACTGAGGGTATTCAAGAAGGTCTTTTGAGAAGGTCTCTGAACTAGCAGACTTCATGTCACCAAGTGTTCCTGGCAACAGTCTCACTATTGACTCCACTAAAACCTGGGAAGCTATTTCACCACCCGCCAGTATATAGTCTCCAATACTTATTTCCTCAATAGGATAGAAATCGAGTATGCGTTGATCAATNCCTTCATATCTACCACAGAGAATATTAATTCCTTTCATCTTTGAAAAATTAATAACTTTACTTTGAGTTAAAGGAGTACCGCGAGGACTTAAATATATCATTGGATAACTATCTTTAGATTTTATATTCTTGTAACAAGCATCAATAGACTTCCCGATTACATCTGCTTTTAAAATCATACCAGGACCGCCACCAGCTGTGGTATCATCTACTTTTTTGTAATTACCTTTTGAATATTTTCTCGGATCAATTGTTTTTAATGACCATATTTTTTTCTTTAATGCCTTACCCACGACTCCTGTATTTAAAAGTCCAGGAAAACTATTTGGGAAAAGTGTGATAATTTTTACTCGATACATTACTAGCCTATATAGTCATTGATATTTTTTGTAATAATAATTTTTTTTATAAGATCAATTTTTTTTATTGTGTTTTCACTTATTGGAATAAAGTAGTCTTTAGCATTTTTTTTTCTTATTTCTAGTAAATCCGATGAACCGTAATTCTGAACAGATATTACTTTTCCAATATTTTTTCCATCATTAGTTTTTACAATTAAATTAATTAATTGATGGTAATAGTATTGGTTTAATTTTTTTATAGCTGGTAAATACGATTGATCGATTTCTATTGTAAGCCCTACAATTTTTTCAGCCAACTCCCTTGTTTTAATTTGTTCACAACTAGCAATATAACCAGTTTTTAACTCTTTCAATTTTTTAAGAGTGATATTTGAATATTTTTTCCCAAGTCTACAGGGGCCATATCTAAATACATCGTCTGGCGTTTCTGTATATGATGTAATCTTGAAATGACCCTTTAAACCGTGAACTGCTCTTACTTCTCCAATAACTATCAATTGGGACATAATTAATAAGCTTAGTCTTTTTTCTCCTCTTCTGCTGGAGCTTCCTCTGCTGGAGTCTCTTCTGCTGGAGCTTCNTCNGNTNNNGNNTCTNCTGCTGGAGCTTCNTCTGCTGGAGTCTCTTCTGCTNNNGCTNCATCAGTNNNTGCTTCTNCTGCTGGAGCTTCCTCTGCTGGAGTCTCTTCTGCTGGAGCTTCAGGAGTAGGCTGATTCTTTGCTTCCTCAGCTGCGGCTAATCTTTCTTGTGCTTTCTTTTTTGGCTGAGCTTTTTTAGGATTGTTGCCTTGTGCTGGCATTGGTATTACGCCGGCTTCTCCCAAAAATCTTGCAACCTTATCTGTTGGTTTTGCTCCTTTAGAAATCCACTCTTTTATTGACTCTAAGTTTAGTTGGATCCTATCCTTATTATCTTTTTGTAAAAGAGGATTGTACAATCCTACCTTTTCAATAAATCTACCATCTCGCGGACTTCTTGAATCTGCAACTACAACTCTGTATACAGGCCTTTTTTTTGAACCTGCTCTCGATAGTCTTATTTTTAACGCCATTTTATTCTCCTTTTATTTGTTAATAATTAAAATTTATTTTTAAAAAAATCANTNGGCATGCCANTTCCAAGTTGGCCTGCTAACATATTTGGATCAATTGATCCTCCCCCTTTTCTAGATAACTTCTTCATCATGTCTGANATCTTTCTATGTTGTTTTAGAATTTTATTTATTTCGGATACTGAAGTCCCTGACCCAGCCGCTATTCTTTTTTTTCTTGATCCATTAATNATCTTTGGCTTGCTTCGCTCGTATTTTGTCATTGAGAGAATAATTGCTTCTTGTTGAGCGATTGAATTGTCAGGATTNGTATTTTGTGGNATCTTATCGCTCAGATTACTTAGTCCAGGAATGAATTTCATCATACCCGAAATGCCACCCATTTTTTTCATCTGTCTGATTTGACTAAGCAAATCGTCGAGNTCAAATTCTCCTTTTTGTAATTTTTTGGCCATTTCTTCNGCATCTTCTTGATCAACAGTTTCAGCAGCTTTTTCAACTAAGGTTACAATATCTCCCATTCCAAGAATACGATTGGCAATTCGCTCTGGGTGAAATTTTTCAAGGTCATCGACTTGCTCCCCAACTCCCATAAATTTAATTGGACAATCAGTAATGTACTTCATGCTTAGTGCGGCCCCACCTCGAGCATCGCCATCNATCCTAGTAAGAATAGAGCCAGTAATATTGATTGCTTTTGCAAAATCGCTTGCAACATTCACTGCCTCCTGGCCAGTTAGGCTGTCTAAAACAAGTATCGTTTCTAGAGGGTTAATTTCTTTTTCCAGCAAACTCAATTCGCTCATTAGCCCTTCTTCAACATTCATTCTCCCCGCTGTATCATATAAAACACAATCAATTTCCTGTAATTCAGCAAATTGTTTTGCTCTTGATACAATATCAATAGGCATTTGATTTTCGAGTTTGGGTAAAATTGTTACATCAATTAACTCAGAAAGTTTTTTTAGCTGATCAAAAGCAGCTGGTCTTGTGGTATCTAATGAAACAAATAAAATCTTCTTATCGTAATTACTTTTGAGATAATTACCGATTTTACCAACAGTCGTTGTCTTGCCAGAACCTTGAAGTCCTGCAAATAAATAAGATGAAACTTGATTATCGTTTATTTGGAATTCGGGTGAAGCTGACCCTAAAATTTGAATTAATTGATCATTCACAATTTTTGTTATCATTTGNGCAGGNGTTATTGATCGAATAATTTCCTTTCCGATTGCCTCTTTTTTGACATCCTCTATGAATTTTTTTGCAATTGGCAATGCAACATCAGCTTCAAGAAGAGCTCTTCGAATATCTCTCATTGCACTATCGAGAGANNCCTCATCAATAGAACCTGTCTTTTTTAAACTCTTAAATATTTCCTCAAACCGATTACTAAGGTTTTCAAACAAAATAAACTCTCCTTCAGCAGGTANTGCACCAATGGGCGAAACTCGCTGACTGGTGTCGATACCTTTATTTATGGCACCGCAGAAATAATATTTCTGACGGAAAACGTGAGTTTTTTATTACTTCAGTAAGTTAATGTCAAGATTCATTTAATTTCTTATTTACTGGAAAAATCAAAATTGGCTCAATATAAAGTGTTTATGCACGAGTTTAAGTTCGTAAAGATGAATGGCCTTGGAAATGATTTTNTTGTTATTGANCAAAGNGTATCTGAATTTGATTTATCAGAAGAACAAATAAAATTAATTTGTAACAGAACAGACGGGGTTGGCTGCGATCAACTAATCATGATTAGAAAGTCACAAGATAACAGCGATCCACTGATTAAATTTTTTAATTCAGATGGAAGTGAAATAGATGCTTGTGGAAATGGTTCGCGTTGTGTTGCAAACTTTTTAATGAAAGAAACAAAGAGCGAGAAAATAAACTTAACAACACGTGAAAGAACAATTGCATGTGAAAAGATTGATGATGTCACAGTTAGTGTAAATATGGGCAAGCCAAAATTCGAATGGAACGAAATCCCTNTGANTAAAGATATNGATCCAGNGGATATAAATTTTTCAATCAGAGACCTTACTCTAAAAAAACCATTTTTAGTTAATATTGGTAATCCACATATTATATTTTTTGATGATGAAATCGAAAAATATGATGTTGAAAGTTTTGGATCTTTAATTGAAAACGATAGTTTATTTCCTGAAAAAATAAATGTGAGTTTTGCAAAGTTAAAAAGTGATAATCACATTGTACTAAACGTATGGGAAAGGGGTGCAGGAAAAACAAATGCTTGTGGTACGGCTGCTTGTGCAACAGCTGTAGCAGGAGTTGAAATGGGATTGATAAAAAATAAGGTGACAGTAACATTGCCAGGGGGTGATTTAGAAATATATTACAAAAGNAGTGACAATATTATTATGACGGGTCCAACTGAGATAAATTTTACTGATAAATATAAGCTGTGAGAAATAAAAATTCTAAAAAAAATACTAAAATATACTTCAATAACTCATGCAGTATCTGTAGGTTTGAAATAAACCACTATAAGAAACTTAATAATGTTATTGATTGGGTCGATGTTACTCAAAATAAAGTTGCTGAAAAGGAAACCTCAAAAGAACCAAGTCAATTGATAAGACGTCTTCATGCCAAACATGATGGAAAGATATTAGAAGGAATNGATGCTTTTTTACTGATATGGTCTCAACTTCCAAGGTATAAATGGCTTTATAATTTTATTAAATTGCCTCTTATCTATCATATGAGTCATATATTGTATGAAGTTCTTGCATTTGCTCTATATTTAAAAAATCGAAATCAAATAAGTAATGAAAGATCCAGAAATTAAAACTTACGGATGTAGACTGAATTTTTATGAGTCTGAAGTTATAAGAAAATACGCAAAAGATAACAATCTTCAGAACCATATTTTTATTAATAGTTGCGCTGTTACAAATAAAACTATCGCTGATCTGAAAAATGAAATTAGAAAAGTAAAAAAAGAAAATCAACAAAGTCAAGTCGTTCTTACTGGTTGTGCTGCACAGATACATAAAAAAGATTTTGAAGCAATGAGCGAAGTTGACTCCATCATTGGAAATAAAGAAAAATTAGAATCCTCAACCTATAAAACTATAAGAGAAAGTAATAAGCCCGTAAATTTAGTAGGAGATATATTCGAAAATGAACAGGCAATTTCACCGATTATAAGTAAAGTTAAAAACAGAATAAGAGGATTTGTACAAATACAAAATGGATGTGATCATAGGTGTACATTTTGTATTATTCCATATGGACGAGGAAATTCAAGAAGTGTGGATCCAAAAAATATTATAAAACAAATAAAGTTACTTCTAGAGAAGAACTACAAGGAGATAGTGCTAACTGGCGTTGATCTNACAAGCTACGGTAGTGATTTTGAGAAAAAAATTTCATTGTCAAAGTTAGTAAAAACTATTCTCAATANGTTNCCNCAACTTAACAGACTGAGACTGTCATCACTTGACATCGCAGAAATAGATGATGAATTAATAAATCTTTACGGTAGTGAGAAACGTTTACTTCCTCATATTCATTTATCTCTGCAGGCTGGCGATAATATGATTTTAAAAAGAATGAAAAGAAGACATTCAAGAGAAGATGCAATTAATGCAATAGANCGCATCAGAGCTGTTAGACCTGATATTGTATTTGGTGCAGATTTAATTGCTGGATTTCCAACAGAAACGGAGGAAATGTTTCTAAATTCAGTGCGTCTTATAGATGAATGTAATATTACTTTTTTGCACGTATTTCCATTTTCACCAAGAGATGGAACGCCCGCCGCTAGAATGCCTCAATTAGATCGAGAAATTATAAAAAAAAGAGCAAAAATACTCAGAAATATTGGCGAGCGAAAGATTACCGAGCACTACGATAAGCTTAAAAATAAAGAGATTAACCTTATTGTTGAGAGTCAAAATCAAGGTAGATCAGATACATTTGCAAAGGTCTGTCTCGATGATAATTTTGAAGCGGGTAAAATAATAAAAATGCTTGTCACTGGAAAGCGTCAAGAAGGCTTAATTGGAAATATAATTGTTTAAGAGTTTAAAATCTGGCCTAGCAAAAGTATTTGCAAATCAAAAAATTGATCAAAATACAATACAGGATTTTGAGGATCTTCTNATAACTTCTGACGTTGATGTTGAAACATCAGAACTCATTACATCAAAATTAGCAAATGAAAAATTTTCTAATGCTCCTTCGCTGGAAGAAATTCAATCATCTCTTAGTAAAATTATAAATGAAATTGTATCAACAAATATAAAGAAAATTGACTATAGAAATAATATAAAACCCTACGTTATATTAATGGTAGGAGTAAATGGTTCAGGTAAAACTACAACAATTGCAAAATTGGCAAATCAATTTCAACAAGAAAAAAAAAATGTTCTGTTGGTTGCTGCTGATACCTTTAGAGCAGCGGCTGCGGAGCAATTGAATGAATGGGCTGATATAATAGGAACGGACTTTATAAGAGATGATGATAAATCTGACCCTGCAAGTGTGGTATTTAAGTCAATTGAATATGCAAATAAAAATAATATTGACGTAGTTATAATCGATACAGCTGGAAGACTTCAGAACAAAACTGATTTAATGGATCAATTAGGTAAAATTGACCGAGTGCTTAAAAAACACGATGAAACACTTCCTCATGATTCAATAATATCGATTGATGCCACAACAGGGCAAAATGCCTTAAAACAAGTGGAAGAATTTAATAAATTTACGAAAATTACTGGCATTATTATGACGAAATTTGACTCCAATGCAGCAGGAGGAACACTGGTATCAATTTCCAACAAATCAAAAATACCAATTTTAGCAATTGGTAGTGGTGAGCAAATCAGCGATCTTATTGATTTTGATCCTGAGCAATTTTCCAATAATTTTATAAAAAATTAAAAAGGTCTTATGAGTGAGATCGTTGCACTTTCTGTCCCAGGATTCGTATCACCAATGCTTGCATTGGATATGTGATTTAAATTAAATCCTATTCGACTTGATTTAAGTTTATATGAAAACTCAATCTGACTTCTAAATTCAAGATTATATCCTAAATCTTTGCTATCTCCTCGATCATAATATCCCAACGCAAAGCTTGGAGTAAAAAACCATTTTTCTGAAATTCCAATATCTTTTCTTAAACCTGAATAAATATATTTACCGTTATCTCCGTTTCTCATAGCACCTAAGAAAGGTTTAAGATCGTAATTATTTCTTAAAAAGTTATTTGCGTACAAATATTCAAATCTTATTTCAGATGAGTCAACAGTGTCGTTTATATCAAATTGACCTAATGAAAAAGACCACATGTTTTCTTCATTGGATTGAGCACTAAANCCATANAGCACTAAAATTAGTAATGATANAATTGATCCAATTATTTTCATTATATAAAATTAATATCTNACAAAATAATCTGGTTCTTCACCCTCAGAAATATAGCCACCAGACCACGTTACACATCCCTTAGAATATTTAACTATCCTCTGCCCAGCAGTGCATCCATCTGCCACAACTTCATCTAGTTTTTCATATAATGGTTCTTGTAACTCTTGAAATTCAGAAATATCTTCTCTTGTTGTAAGCTCGACATCCTCATAATCTTTTGTTTCATCTTCAATTCCACCTGCTAAAGTAAAATTCAGGCCTAGGAAGAAAAATAGTAAAAATGCATAAATTTTTGATTTCATAAACACCTCTTTTAATTGAACTATAATATAAAATTACAAATTGTTTAAAAGATATCTACAAATTGTCAAAAATTAGGCTTGGCTTCTTTTTTGTCTATAAATTGCAAAAGCTCCAATTATCAATATGAGGAATGGAAATGACCATAATATATAAGTAAGACTGTTAAATGGAGGTGTCATTAAAATCCAATCACCGTACTTTTCTACTAGATATTCTTTAATTTGGCGATCGGTCTCACCTTGNCTAATTTTTTCACGAATAAGNTTTTTTATATCCTCTGCTAATTCTGCATTAGACTCNTGAATTGTTTGGCCCTGACANACAAGNCACCTNACCTCTTTAAAAAGCTCAATNGCCCTNNNATCTTCAGCTAAGGCATTACTTTGCAACAAAAATAGGAGTAGAAATATCTTTGTTGTTTTAATCATAATTNAATTATNNCNAATNATTGGAAGAATTTTCTCTTCCATCTCNTTCATATGAATTGGGCCAATATGTTTATAAATAATTATNCCGTTNGCAATAATATANGTCTCNGGAACNCCGTAAACNCCNANATCNATAGNNGTTCTTCCTGAATTATCTGAGCCAATTTTNACNAATGGATTTCCAAGATTATTTATAAATTTTTTTGCTTCTTCATTATTATCTTTATAATTCAAACCAAATATTTCAACTTCATAAAGTTCTGACAGAACCATTAATATATCATGCTCTGCTCGACATGGTATGCACCAAGAAGACCACACATTTAATAAAATTGGATTTTCACTACTTAAATCTAAATTTGTAAGCTCTTTCTGCCCAAAAAGATTCGGTAATGAAAATTCTGGTACTTTTTTTCCAACAAGAGGACTTGAAAGTTTTGATGTATCATTATTTAAAGAAAAAAATAAAAATATACTTAATAATATTATTAAGACTAAAGGTAAAAATTTTAAATGGTTACTTTTCATCAAAACGTCCGATTCTTATAGAAGCAGATATAATCCCCCCAATGATTATCATCAATGTACCTAACCAAAGTATTGTCATGAAAGGTTTGATATGCATTCTGACACTTATTGACTGCTGATCTTGAGGAACATTCATGACAAGATAAATATCTGAAAAAAACTTNTGCAAAATACTTGCTTCTGAAGTAATTGTAGGTGGGTTTGAATAAAATCTGATTTCAGGAGTAAATGTATCTATTAACTTNCCATCTTTTTTCATNAGNAAATATGCTTTTAGTGAATTATANTTNCTNTCCTCAACTTGCTCTATTTTATCAAAACTAAAAATATATTTTTGCAATTGTAAATTATCTCCAACTTTAGCGTTATAAATTCTNTCCTCAGAATACACAGCATTACTTACAACTGCCATCATCAAGATACCAAATCCAGCATGTGCAAGATTTTGGCCTAAGTTGGTCCTTACTAAAATATTTTGCTTATTAAAGTTTATACTAGCTGTCACAGAAGAAATTATTAAAAGTAAACTAAAGAAGATAATTAAGATTTCAGTCAAATTAAATAGTTCAAAATATAGACTGATTATCAATGTTATAGTTAATGATGTAATAATNAGATATCGCAATTGAATTATTATTTTATAGAGTTTTGTGTCAGTCCATCCCAAACGNGGAGATATAAACATAAAAAAAAGAAAAAGTATTATGATGGGGGCNATAGTNGTTGAGTAATATTTTGGCCCAACAGTTAAGCTCTTATTAAGTAATAAATCAGTTGCAAGAGGGTACATGGTTCCTAAGAAAACAATCGTTAAAATNGTTATCAAAAGCCAGTTATTTACNTGTATACCTGTACCCCTGCTGATCAAACCCATACTACTTGTCTTATTAATTTTTTCAGAGTTGTATGCAAATAAACTAAAAGAAAAGACAAGTATAAGAAAAATAAATAATAAAATAAATAGACCTCTTCCNGGATCACTAGCGAAGGTATGAACTGAATTTAGAATTCCAGANCGNACAAGAAATGTTCCAACTAAACTNAATGAAAATGTAAGTATGGCTAAAATAATAGTCCAAGATTGCATTACATTTCTTTTCTGAAGTATCAACACACAGTGTATTAATGCAGTTGCGGCTATCCATGGCATAAGCGATGCATTCTCAACTGGATCCCAAAACCAATAACCTCCCCAACCAAGTTCGTAATAAGCCCAAAATGAACCTAGAGCTATCCCTGCTGTAAGAAATGCCCATGCAGAAAAAACCCAAGGTTTGACAATTGTAGCCCATTGCTGATCAACTTCTTTTGTAATTAATCCTGCAATTGCTAAGCTGAACACTAGAGAAAAACCAACATAGCCTACATACAACACAGGTGGATGAATTGCTAGGAGTGGATCCTGTAAAATAGGATTTAAACCAATCCCGTCAAAAAAATTATTTTGATTTAATGCAAATGGATTTGATAAAAAAAATAAAAATGCGACAAATCCAAAGATCATAATACTCTGTANNGCAACTGTNATNTCTTTNAANCNTTCNGAAATTCTTNTCGANAGNGCAAATAAAAAATTAAANAANACNAAAATTANTATCCATAAAAGCATACTTCCNTCATGATTTCCCCAAACNCCNGAGAANTTATATATAAGTGGNTTTTCTGAATGAGAATTGAAATAAACTAAATCAAAATTAAAATCTGAAATGAGAAAAAGATAAATTAGAATTAAAAATGATAATAATATTGAAATTAACTGTACATACGCCAACACAATAATACCAGGTCTGGTGAATATTTTATTATTTATAATTTTACTAGACTGCATTAGTGATGCAGTTAGACAAAGAAGTAGTAAAAAATTTGAAATATAAAAAATATATAAACTCATTCACCCTGCCATTTGCCAGATTTTTTAAGTGTTTCTATGACTTCAGGAGGCATATAGTTTTCATCATGCTTAGCTAAGACTTTGTTTGCAATAAATCTACCATCATTCATATAAACCCCCTCAACTACAACTCCCTTGTCCTCAGCAAATAAATTTGGCAGAATACCCTCATATTTCACATCAATTTCGTTTTCGCCATCAGTAATACTGAAATAAAAAATACTATCAGTTTCGTTTTGAAAAGAGTCTACTGATACAAGTCCTCCCAACCTCATTATTTGACCTTGTTTATCTGAATTTTTTAAAAGTTCAGTCGGGCCGTAAAAATAAATAATATTATCTCTTAAATTAAAAATAATTATCAATACTGCGATTGAAACAATAATTAAACTTAAGAGAAATTTAATTAATCTGCTTTTTACTAAACTACTCAATTTTGTTTTTTATTTTATTAAAAATTTTTTCGTACTTCCTTAAATTTAATATATTGATTAAAAAAAATATAATTAAGGAAAAGAAAAAAATACCATATGAGGACCAAACAAAGATTGCGTATCCACCCATATCTAATAATTCATTCATAAGCTGCTGGTCCTTAACATTTTATTTTCAATCAGAACAAGTCTGAATCTAATTAGNGATACTGTTACTAGAAATAAAAAACAGGCAGCTGTCATTATAAATAATGGAATTAGCATACTTACATCAATACTTGGTGCAGAAAGTTTTGAAATTGAAGCAGGTTGATGCAAAGTATTCCACCAATCAACTGAAAATTTAATTATTGGTATATTGATAAAACCTATTATTGCTAGTGCTGCTGATATTTTTGAAGCAAGTTCCTTGTTTGATATTGCCTGCCAAAGAAAGATATAAGCGATGTAAAGAAAAAATAATATTAACATAGAAGTTAGTCTCGCATCCCATACCCACCATACACCCCATGTAGGCTTGCCCCATATACTTCCAGTTATCANTGACATTANNGTAAATACCATTCCTACTTGAGCAATTGATCTTGCAACAACATTAAAAAGGGGGTTTCGGGTTATGAACCAAAGAACACATGAACCAGCTAAAATTGAATAAGTCATGAGTGCAAACCATGCTGANGGAACATGTATATACATAATCCTCATCGAATCTCCTTGAATATAATCTGGAGGAGATTGAAAAAGTGAATAATATAAGCCTATNANAAATNCAAAAATTGTTGCAAAAATCAGGTATGGATTAGCAGACTTGATAAGTTCAATATGGTTATTTTTAATTTTAATATACATTTTCTAATATATATATATTGACTTGAAGTATTGCCTACTCTCCATAAAGACGCAGACCATATGCAGTTACATATATAGAGATAACAAAAGAGAGCATTGATAATGCTAACAAAATTGGCCAAGAACCAGCATCAGAGCCAAAAATAATAAAAGGTACNAATAGTGGTATCATTATAATTGCTTTCAAGAAAATTGTTCTTCTGGCGCCAAGCGTTAGCGCGCTCACGAAATTTGCAATGAAAACCATACCAAATGAGCCTATAAATAAGTTTATAAATATTTGCACGGTCTCTAGATAATCCAAATAAAATAGAAAACTCAACACTGGCAGAATTACTAAAAGCGGAAGGCAATAAATAAACCAATGTGTTATATATTTACTGATTATTAAATACTCANTCGTCTTATTTTTCTGCATAATAATATCTAAATTACCATCCTCATAATCAGCATTANAAATTCTATCAACNGTNATAATGATTGATAAAGCTAGCGCAATCCAAACTACACCTCTAAATAAAACTTTAAGCTGCTCAGTTTGAGTACCAAATGCAAATGGNATTAACATTAGAATAAGGATAAAAAAAGATACCGTGAAAAAGAAATTAGCACTCGAATAAAAAGATAATAATAGATCTCTTTTAATTAGGTTAGACATATTAAATATTAATTTCCTTATGAAATTTTTTCGGTAAATTTATATTAGAAGTAAGTATAACGGTTCCCATATTTTCATTAAATTGATTAATTTTTTCTATAAGTAAGTTTGTGTTGACCTCATCAAGAAAAACAAATGGTTCATCTAAAAACCATATGTCATATTTATTGTAATTCAGTCTGTGGAGGGAAATACATTTTTTTTGTCCATCACTTAAGGAACTAACATCCTTATTAATCAAATGATACAAATTGTTATGTTCTAATAGCTTTGCGTGATTAGGAGCTTCATTAAAAAGAATATCCCATAACTCTAAATTTTTTTTTATAGAAAGATTTTCTTTTAAAGAATTCTTTTGGCCAATTAGGTTGAATTTACTATTGTATAAATTATCATCGCTTATACCGACATCATTAAACAATACCTTGCCCTCGTAAGATGTTATAAAATTGGATAGAATTCTTAAAAGGGTAGTTTTGCCAGAGCCATTTCGCCCTTTAACGACCAATGTTTCACCTGACTTAATTGAAAAATTAATATTATTGAGAACTATGTTTTCTCCTCTTTTACAACTCAAATTCTCAGTTTTTAGTTCGTTCATTATAAACTTTATGTTGATAGCTTGTTAAATTAGTCTAAATATAGCAGCAGTAAACCTCTATGTACGACAGCTTTAAGACAAAAAAAACACTAAAAATAGGAAAAAAAACCTA
>FUFK010040121.1_pt1 | contig 88839 bp, 103 predicted proteins | sample 1021851 | NCBI WGS metagenome assembly FUFK01 (sample SAMEA51879418, study PRJEB19060) | metagenome
CGGGAGGGGACTTTGATATTGATCCAAAATATTACGGTGAAAATATTCAGTCAGATAAAATTCAAACCATTAAAGATAGGACTAAATTTGAATTTGAAATATTAGAAAAATATTTTCCCTGTAATAAACCTATTTTGGGAATATGTGGAGGGTGCCAACTTCTTAATGTATTTTTTGGTGGTAGTTTAATCCAAGATATTGAGTCATTTATTGAACACGAACAACCCAATCCAAGAGATGAGACTAGTCATGAGATAATTTTGAGTGATACATCTAATCTAAAGATATTCAAAAATAGTCAAAAAATTTTTGTGAATAGTGCTCATCATCAGGGTATTAAAAAAATTGGTCAAAATTTAATAGTAGATGCTTATGCGCCTGATAATCTAATTGAAGCATTTCATCATAATCAACATCCATTATGTATGGGTGTTCAATGGCATCCTGAATTTTTAATAACAGAGTTTGATAAAAGTATAATAAAGCTGTTTACAGATCATGCAAAAAATAACGTTTAGTAAAAAATTATCAATTCAATTTAAAATTTCGAGAAACCAAGCAGAAAATTTAATAAAAAATAAAAAAGTTACTTTAAATGGTAATATTGAAACAAGACCGTTTATATCAGTAACTGATAAAGATATTTTTGAAATTGAAAAACTTAAATCAAATAAACTTAANATAATACTATTTCATAAACCGCGAGGTTGTATCACTTCCAAAAAAGATGAAAAAGATAGAAAAATTGTTTATGATTTTCTTCCTAAGAAATATCACCAGTATCACTATATTGGTAGATTAGATTACAATTCTGAGGGTTTATTACTATTTACAAAAGAGACCTCTTTTAAAAGATATATGGAACTTCCTAAATCAAATATTAAAAGATCTTATCTTGTTAGTGTAATGGGTACCTTTGATCAAAATAAGCTTAAATCAATGAATAAAAAAATTTATGGAAAAGAAATTTATAAAANACCTAATGTAAAATTAGTTCACTCTAATACAAACAAACATGTACTGAGATTTANTCTTACTGAGGGNAAAAATAGAGAAATCAGAAATATTTGTGCCTTATTCAATTTAAAAGTAGAAAAGCTNAAAAGGATCTCTTACGGACGTTTCCTATTAAAGTCTATAACCTATGGTGAATACAAAGAAGTGGAGGTTAATGAGAGTTATCAGCGGTAAATATAAGGGGAGAAAGATACTAGTTGAGTCTAAAAGCGATTACAGACCAACCTTAACAAGAATTAGAGAGGATATATTTAATTTATTATTACATAATAATGATCTGAATATAGACCTTAATGAGGTTATTTTATGTGATTTGTTTGCAGGAACAGGTTCAATTGGTATAGANGCNTTATCTAGAGGTGTTAAAAAAGTAATATTTAACGATATCGAAAAAAATCATACTAATAAAATTGAAAAGTTTCTAAAAGAAATTAATGAAATAAATTATGAAATAACTAATTTTGATCCTTATGAACAAAAAATAGATATTTTAAATAAGTGCCACGTAATTTATATTGATCCTCCGTATGATCATAGTTTTGAATTAATTCAAAAAAAAATATTGATGAGTATTCAATCAAATATCTTAATCATATTGGAAAGTTCAAATTTAATTAATTTAGATAATCTCATATTAAAAAAGCAATACAAAAATAAAAATTTATTTTTTTTTAGAACTTAATNAATTTTAAAATAATTAATAAATTTAATAAAAAATTTTTTAAAATATCTAAATTCTCCAAATACAAAAGCAACACCAATTAGTACAAATTGATATAANGGAAAAATTAATATTAATCTAATNAACCAATATAAAAATTTATTTGTAATATAGTTTTCTATTGATACAAGTTGAAGTAATGGTTCAGATAAAATAACAGAAAGAGAACCTGCTAATCCAAAAATTATAAAAATTTTTAATAAATGTAACTTAGAATTTGCACCAAAAAAATTAATCAAATTATTTATCAATTTATGCTTTCGTATTTTTCTTTAAAATTTCAACAGCTGGTTGATCAAGAAAATTAATTTTTTCAAATTTAGACCTTAAATATATATCAAAAATTAAGAAGAAGATCAGATAACAATAACTAGTAAAATCATCTTTAATTGAAAACTGTGTAACTAAAAATTTTTTTTGAATTAGGGTTTTTATAGCACCCTCCTCTAATGTACTCATTAAATTGTAACCTTTAATTAAACTGGCATTGGAAATGATTGTTTTATTTCTATTTTCAATTTTAAAAAAATAAAAATGTTTATCATGTGGGCCATCAATGTAGAGTTGAAATTGACTATGCTGATCTATAGAGCCATAAGAGGATATATAATTTTTTGCTCTTTTATTTTTACCTAAACTTTCTGCAAAAATTTGCCTATACCACTCATTAATAGCATTTACCTTATCGTGATAACTAAGGCCTACAAGGATGTTTAAGTTAAATTTTTTTTCATGGGCAATAGAGTAGTTAATATACTTTGATAGTTTACTATGATTTTTTTGAAATATTTTTTTTGCTTTATTAAATGACTTTATGATTGAAGGTAATGAATGTCCTATCGATAAAAGTGGGAGAAGTGATGTTATTGAAAATATACTAAATCTTCCACCTATATTTGGGTCATGATCAAAACATAGAATATTATTTTTTAGAGCAAATTTTCTCATGTAATTATTTTTATTTTCTGTAATAAAAATAAATTTTTTTATAAGCGTTGAAATTTTTTTTTGTTTGAAAATTTTTATGACTAAATTTAGAAAATATTTAGTCTCAATAGTGTTACCTGATTTCGAAATGAATATAAATTTATCATTTTTATTAATATTTAAATCCAATAGCGTGTTTTCGATCTTAACCAATGAGGGGTTATCATAAATAAAAATATTTTTATCAAGGCTATAGGGATCTAAGAATTGGCATAGTAATTTCGTACTTAATGAAGACCCTCCCATTCCAAATACGTGAGTTCTAAATTTTTTATTTTTAAATATACTTAGATCATAATTATTAAAATAATTTTTTTGTAATATTGGATTAAACATATCTAATGAAAAGAATTCATTAATTGAATAGTTGATATTTGTTTGTTTAATAAATCTTAAGTTTTTAGAATTATTTTTTATTTTCATGAAATAATTGACTCAATAATAAAAATTCTTGTAACTACTTTTTTTTACCCTTAAAAAGCCTCTGGAAAAAATTTCCCTCTTCCTCTTCAGTATCATTTTCCTCTATTATAATCTCGTTTCCATTATCAATTTGTTCAATAATATTTGGATTTGCTTCATTGGCATTTGTCTGGTTAAGTATTGACTCTATCACTGGATTATTTGAGATTTCAGAATTCGTAGTGTTTTCATCTGCACTATTTGGCAGTGGTAAATCATTTGTTGGAGGTATAATAAGCTCTTTATTATATCCGACACCAACTTCGTTTCTTATTTCTCTTTGGCAAGATACCAAAAGCACTAATAAGACTAAAAATATACTTTTCATAATTTTTTATTCAAAAACAAGATATTCATCATCAAAATAACAAAGCCAACAGTAATACAGCTATCAGCAATATTAAAAGCTGGCCAGTGATATTTTCCTATGTATATGTCAATAAAGTCAATAACAAAACCCCTAAATATTCGGTCTATAAAATTGCCCAATGCACCAGACAAAATCAAAGTCAAAGTAAATTGAAAAACCTTATCTTGTGTTTTTATGAGTAAATATAAAAAATATGAAATAATTAGCAATATTACTATTGAAACTACTATTTGATTAAGAGATGGATCATTCAATANTCCAAATGCAAAACCGTAATTTACAACAAATGTTAAATTTATAATTGGGAATAAAGACACTGACTCATAAAGATCAAAGAAATTGATAACTAAAGCCTTAGTGATTTGGTCCAAAGTAACAAGGAATAAAAATAAAAAAAATAAATTTAAGTTAAACTTATTTTTGAAAAGTTTTCCAAACATCATCACATCGATTGCATAAATTATTTTTACTAGATGATACTTCTTGCAATACAGCCCAGCATCGCTCGCATTTTTTTCCATCAGCTAATTTTATCTCTACATATATTTCCTCATCTTCAATACTGATAGATTCCTTTGACCTATTTGAAATATCGTGTGTTTCAACATTGCTGACAATGCACATCTCAGCCAAATCTAAATCTGCAATTATTTTTTGTGTATCTTTAGATAAAAATAAAATTACTTTGGCTTGAAGGCTTGAGCCAATTAATTTTTCATTTCTTTTTAGCTCTAAGGCGGAGGTAACACTTTTTCTTACTCTTTTTAGTTCTTCAAAAACTTTTTCAAGCGAAATATCCTTATAAATAAATTCATCATCTTTAACATTTTGTAATAAAATACTTTCTTCGTTACTATAGCTCCTAGACTTCCATGCTTCTTCACATGTAAATGAAACTATGGGTGAAAGCCATTTTGTTAAAAACTCAAATATTATATGTAAACATGTTGAAGTTGATCTTCTTTTTATACTTTTTATATCATCACAATATAAGGAGTCCTTTCTAATATCAAAATAAAATGCTGATAGCTCAAGAGTGCAGAAATTTAGTAAAGCAGTGTAAATCGCATGGTAATCATGTTTTGAAACTAATTCTTTAAGTTTTTCATTAAGGCTTGAAATTCGCGTTAAGAGATACCTTTCTAATTCAGGCATTTCTTCTGGGTCAACTAAATTTTGTTTATTGAAGTTATTAAGATTTCCTAAAAGGAATCTTAGTGTGTTTCTTATTTTTCTGTAAGAGTCTATTTGGTAGTTGATAATCTGATTATCAATTTTTAAATCCTCAGAATAATCTGATGCAACAACCCAAATACGCAATATATCTGCGCCGTATTTATTGATTATTTCATCTGGGGAAATAACGTTTCCGACTGACTTAGACATTTTTCTACCTTTACCATCCACAACAAAGCCATGTGATAAAATACTTTCAAAAGGTGCCTTGTCTCTTGTTCCGCACGACTCAAGTAATGAGGAGTGAAACCAACCTCTATGTTGGTCTGAGCCCTCTAAATACATCGATGCTGGCCAGTGAAGATCCTCTCTAGCCTCTAATACATAAGAATGAGTTGAACCACTATCAAACCAAACTTCAACGACATCTTTTACTTGTTCAAAATCATTTGGGTCATATTCAGGTGATAAAAATCTTGAGGGTTCGGAATTAAACCAGGCATCGCCTCCCTCTAATTCATAAATCTTTGCAATTTTTTCAATAATATTTTGATCGCGTAGAGGTTCACCTGTTTTTTTATTGACAAATATTGGTAAAGGCACCCCCCAAACTCTTTGTCTCGACACGCACCAATCCGGACGGTCCTGTATCATACTTCTTAATCTTTTTTGTCCTTGTTTTGGGAAAAAATCAGTTTCATCAATAGCTTTAAGTGCTTTTGTTCTTAAATCGTTTGTGTCCATTGAGATAAACCATTGTGATGTATTTTTATATACCAAGGGGGCTTTAGATCTCCAAGAATGAGGATAGCTATGAACTAAAATACCTTGTGATATAAGGTTATTGTTTTTTTTTATTTCATCACAAACATTTTGATCAACTTTAAAAATGTGTTGGCCATTAAATACAGGAATATGATCATAATATATTCCACTTTCATTTATTGTCATGGGTAATTCTAAATCATGTTGTTTACCCAAAATAAAATCATCCATTCCATGTACTGGACAAATATGAACTATGCCNGTNCCTTGTTCAGTAGTTACAAAATCACCATGAAGAATAGGAACTTCAAAATTATATCCAGAGTCGTATAAAGTGTGTTTACAAAAAGTATTTGTTAATTCATGACCTTTGATGGAAAAATTAACTTTATATTCTTCAATTTTATTTTCTTTAATAAATGACTCAACCAAATCGCTAGCTATAATAACGTTTTTGTTTCCATCATTTATTTTTAAATTTAAAGATTTGTATTCAATATCGTTATGAACTGCCAGAGCTCTATTNCCTGGTATTGTCCAAGGAGTAGTTGTCCAAATAACAATAGAGTGCTCTTTTAATTTATCGTTATCAGTTTTTGAAATTGGAAAACAAGCATATATTGTTGTTGATTTATGATCATGATATTCAACCTCTGCATCTGCAAGTGCTGTTTTTTCTATAACTGACCATAAAACTGGTCTGTGTCCTTTATAAATACCACCATTTTTGAGAAACTTTCCTAATTCTCTTACTATTTGTGCCTCTGCATGAAAATGCATAGTTGTGTATGGGTTATCCCAATCGCCAATTACTCCCAATCTTTGGAATTCTTTTTTTTGAATAGATATCCACTTATTAGCAAAATCTCTACACTGTTTTCTGAATTCAATCACAGGTACATCGTCTTTATTTTTCTTTTTAGCTCTGTATTCCTCCTCTATTTTCCATTCAATAGGTAGTCCGTGACAATCCCATCCTGGAACATAAATAGAGTTTTTATTAAGAAGTTGTTGATATTTTACAATTATATCTTTTAAAATTTTATTAAGGGCATGACCCATATGAAGATGACCATTTGCATAAGGAGGTCCGTCGTGAAGAATAAATTTTTCTTTAGAATTGGATTGTTCTCTTAATTTTTTATATATGTCATTTTTAAGCCATTCATCTAGAATTCCTGGCTCTTTTTTAGGCAAGTCAGCTTTCATAGAAAATCCAGTCTTTGGAAGAGTAATAGAGTCTTTAATTTCCATAATTTAATATTTTTTTTGCTTCAGCGATATCTAAATTGATTTGATTTAATAATTCTTTTATACCATTAAATTTTTTCTCTTGTCGAATTTGTTTATAAAAAAATAATTCTATATTTTTATCATAAATATTATTGTCAAAATCAAACAAATAGGCCTCAACAATTGGCTTTTCTTTATTAAAGGTTGGTCTTATACCAAAATTAACAATACCAAAATAAGTATTTCCATCAATCGTGGTCTCTACAGCATAGACACCATATGGAATAATAATTGTATTGAGAGGGTACTCAATATTGGCTGTGGGAATACCAATTGAACGACCTCTCTGATCGCCTTTAATAACTTTACCAGAAATACTAAATTTTCTTTTCAAATCTTTATTTGCTAATTCAATATTTCCTAAATTAAGATTTTCTCTTATTTTACTTGAAGAAATTTTGTTATTATTTTGCTCATCGANAATGAGATCAATTTCGTTTAGTTGAATATTATTTTTCTCACAAAATATTCTTAAGGTCTCTATGTTTCCTTTTCTTTGATTNCCATANTGGAAGTCTCTTCCTATTAAAATTTTTTTGGCATTAAGTTTTCCTAATAAAATTTTATCTTCGAATTCTAAATGATTTAGTTGAGTAAATTTTTTATTAAAATGTAAGTCAATTAAATAGTCTAAACCTAAGCTCTCTAAAATCTCTTTTTTTTTTAATTGAGAATTAATCATAAAATTATTTTGTTTTTTAAAATAAATTTTTGGATGTGGTGTGAATGATAAAATAGCAGATTTANATTTTGATATTTTAGTTTTTTGTATTAAGTTTTTNATTATCTCTCTATGGCCTTTGTGAATACCATCAAAGTTACCTATTGTTAAACACAGCTTTTCATCGATATTAATTTCTTCAAAACTACTATTGATATATTTCATAGAAAGAATTAAACGGTGTGATATTTGCTCTTATAATAAATAAGGGGTTTTTTGGTGTTTAATTTTATACAGTTTGTTATTAAACATATGATTATTGTATGATCGCCTGATNTGACTTTTTTTTCAACTTTTGCCTCTAATAGTCCCAAAGACTCCGGAAAGAAAGGAACCTTATTATTCGCAATTTTATATTTTGTATTCACCCACCTCTTCTCTAATGATCCAGCAAATTTATTAGATAAATTAAGTTGAGATTTAGCTAAAAAATTTACATTTAAAGGACTATTTAATTTAAAACTTTTTAAATTTAAATTTTCATTTCCAAGACAAAATAAAAACTTTGGAGGGACAAGAGAAAGGCTTGAGAAAGAATTGACTGTACAACCAAAAAATTGTTTTCTATTTGTTCCATTTGTTACAATCGTAATACCTGTGGAAAATAATGAGAAAACGGCCGTTAAATTTTTAATATTTTTCATAATTTTATTTNTTGTTGGTAGCGCTGGAGAGACTCGAACTCTCACGAGGTTGCCCTCACCGGATTTTGAATCCGGCGCGTCTACCATTCCGCCACAACGCCTTAAAATAATCTTATTTACTTATATTATTAAGACAAATTAGGCAAATTGATAACTAATTGTATATTTATTTAAATTTAAGAATAATATCTCGATACTTTGGAATACATTTACTTTATGGCGCCCATACTCACTTTTGCAATGACTGCTGCCATTACACCGGGACCTAATAATATAATTCTTTCAACAAACGCTGTTAATTATGGTTTTAAAGCAACAATTCCACTTATGTTAGGTGTCTTTTTTGGATTTTTATCNGTTTTAACTCTTTGCTTATTAGGAATAGGAGAGATTTATGAAAACTATCCAAATTTTAAGAATTTTATAAAAATAGTAGCCACGATCTTTTTAACTTATCTGGCTTATAAAATTTTTATTTCAACTGAATTTTCAGACAATAATAATAAAAGAAGATTTACATTTAGAGATATTTATTTTTTTCAATTAATAAATCCTAAAGCTGTAAGTGTTTCCATGTCTAGTTCTGCAATTTTTATACAAAATAAATTCTCATATTTAGAGGAATTTATTTTAATCTTTATTTGTTTTATAATTTCAACATCAACTAGTGCTGTAGTTTGGGCTGCTATTGGACACTCATTTAGAAAATATCTTAATGATAAAAGAAAAATTATTTATTTTAATAGAGTCATGGCTCTATTNTTACTAGGCTGTGTTTTTTATATAATTTTATGACAGTAAATTTATTTAAATTATTTTTCTTTTTATTAATTAGCTTCTTACTACTTACCCCTATAGCCTTAGTTATAACAAATGGTTTGAGTGCAATTTTTTTAACCAATGAGCTTTACATTAATAGATATTTAATTGGGTCTACTAAACTCATAGTAATGGTANGTATTTTTACAACAATCATCAGTGTGCCATTAGCATGGATAAATACAATGACCGAATTTTGGGGGCGAAAATTTCTACAAATATTTGCAATACTACCTTTAGCAGTTCCAGCCTATATTTCAGCATATACTTATGCCGAAATTTTGGAGCCAGGTGGTTTTATAACTCTCAAATTTTTGTTTTATGATGGTTTCTCAATAAGAAATAGTATNGNGGCTTCGCTAATAATTTCTTTATCTTTTTTTCCATATGTTTATATCCTAACTAGGATTGCAATCATAAATTTCTCNACAAGATATATAGAGGCTGCAAAAACTCTTGGTAAAAATCCCTATCAATGTTTTTTTAAAATTGGTTTACCCATGGCCCTACCTGGAATAGCTGCAGGACTAGCATTAGTTTTGATGGAAACAGTCAATGATTTTGGTGTTGCAGATTTTTTTGGTTTACAAACACTTTCAGTAGGAGTTTTTCATTATATAGCGATATTAAATGATCTACCCTTAGCTTTCCTATTGGCCTTAATTATTATTTTAGTAATGGTTTTGTTATATTTTTTTGAGCAAAAATTAAGAGGTAAAAGGAAATTCAATAATAATACCTATGAAAATATTCAGTGGTCAAAATATAAATTAGGAAAGTTCATTGGAATAATTGCATTAATCTTAGGAGTCTTACCTATTTTGTTTGGCTTTATTCTGCCTCTTATTTTTGTAATTTATACATTTTTTAATAATTTAAATTTTATTGATTTTAGTAACTATTTTACCTCACTATATAATTCAATTTTGCTTGGAGTTATTGCTGGAATTGGATGTGCTATCATCTCAGTATTTATTAGTTTTTACTCAAGATTCACTACTAAAAATCACATTACATATTACAAAAAAATAATAAACATTGGGTATGCAATACCAGGTGTAGTAATAGCTTTAGGAGTGCTTTTCTTTTTATTTTATTTTGATCGATTAACAACATTATCTTTGTCTACCACTTTATTGGGCTTGTCCTTAGCTCTNATAATTAGATTAATTGCTCTATCAAATAATTCTTTAGACTCAGGGATGGAAAAAATTGGAAAATCAATTGATGATGCCTCAAGATTAATTGGAAGAAGATCGTCAACAACATATTTTCGAATAATTTTACCTCAGGTAAAGTTAAGTATAATAGCAGGATTTTTTCTAGTATTTGTCGATACTGTAAAAGAGTTACCTATTACTTTACTACTAAGACCTTTTAATTTTGATACACTTGCTACTAGCCTATACGAATATTCATCAAATGAAATGTTTGAGTATGGAAGTTTGCATGCTTTAACAATTATTTGTTTTCTTTCTATCGTTATTTATTTGTTCGATAACGTGCTAGAAAAAAGAATGTTGTCAAAGACGAAAAAATAATTATTTAAATTTTTTCATTAACTTTAATGTTTCATCACTAACGTGATGCTCAATACCTTCACTGTCATTTTCNGCAGTCTTTCTGGAGACACCTAACTTNATTAAGAAATTATAAACAATTTCATGCTTTTGTTTTGACTGTGTGGCTAATTTTTCTCCCTTTTCTGTCAAAAAAATCGAACGGTATGGTTCAGATTTTGCTAAATTAAAACTTATTAAACGCTTCAAATTTTTATTAACAGTAGCTTGTGACACACCAAAATGTTGAGCTAAATCAGCATTTTTAACATCACCTTTATTTTTTAAAATTTCTTGAATAGCCTCAACATAATCCTCTAGTATTTCATTCTTATTTTGACTTCTGATATTTGAAAATTGATATGGCTCACTAGATCTAGTGTTTTTCATAGCTGGTTCAATCTATTTTGTTAACAATTAAAAGTAAAGAATTGTTTGACTAATATTTAGTTATATCTATATTGTTTAGCCTAGGCTAAAAATATGACAGAATTAGTATTAGAATTAAGTAGAAAATTTCAATATTTAAGATTTTCAAAAATTTTCCTCTTTATATGTATTCTCCTTCTTTTATTTTCTGAACAGACTAGAAGTATTTTAATTTCATCATCGAGTGACGCCTACATAGCTGTATCTAGCTTTGTTGGAGTGACACTTCTTCTATTNGTTATTCTTGAAAAGAGAAATTTTAATTTACAAAAATTAATTTTACAAAATAAGAAATTTGAAATTCCCATTTGCTCTATGTTAGGAGTTATACCTGGTTGTGGTGGAGCAATAATGGTAATGAGCTTATTCACTAGAAAAGTAGTTTCTTTTGGAGGTGTGCTCGCAGCACTTATTAGTACTATGGGCGANGCAGCTTTTCTTCTCATTGCAACAAAACCCCAGGCTGCTTTAATCATACTACCAGTNACTTTTATAGTNGGNATAATATCTGGATATGTTGCTCAACCTTTTACAAAAAATTTTTTACAAAATAAAATTAATAAGAATGTAAATACAACCCATTTACCTAAAAACAAAATATCAAATAAGTTTTATTATATTTGGTTTTTATTTTTAGCTCCTGGATTTATTTTGGGAATGTTAAATGCTTTTAACATTGAACTAAACTTTAATTTTATTGGAATTAATGTGGTTGAAATAATGGCATTTATTTTGGCGATATACTGTGTCTTGTTGTGGGTTTTGAATCCATTAACAGATATTCAAATGGCTTCAATACACGAAAACTCCTATAGAAAAGTTGTAGATACAACTTGCTTTGTTACTGTTTGGGTCATTATTTCATTTGTTGTCTACGAATTAATAGATCTATCAACTAATGGTTTAATATTTGAGTCATTAATNCTATTTGGTCCATTTATTCCTCTTATGGCTATACTAATTGGTTTTATTCCTGGCTGTGGTCCTCAAATTATGATCACATCCATGTATGTGAGTGGTCAAATTCCTATGTCCGCACAAATAGGAAACTCTATATCTAACGACGGTGATGCACTTTTCCCTGCGATAGCTATATCTGCAAAGGCAGCAATAGTTGCAACACTCTACAGTGCGATCCCAGCTATTATAATTGCTTATCTCTGGTATTACCTTATAGGTTAAATACTAAATATTAATTAATCGATATGATTTGGAAGAATTTACATATATATGTTGAAAAAAAATCTAAATCAAAATATTCACAATATTTTTTATCTTTAGTTGCTTTTATAGAAAGTATTTTTTTTCCAATTCCTCCAGATTTAATTTTAATACCAATTGTTTATTTTAACCCTAAAAAGTTTTTAGCGACTGTACTAAATTGTACGATATTTTCAGTCATTGGTGGCGCTTTTGGATATATCATAGGTTATTTCATTTTTGATGTTGCCCAATCTTATTTTGATATAAGCAAACAGGGTGCATTTATGAATTTTTATAATGATTGGGGTATTTTTGCAGTTTTTTTGGGTGGTTTTACACCTATACCTTACAAAGTTATAGCTTTAACAAGTGGATATGCTCAATTTAATTTTATCTATTTTATACTCCTTTCATTGTTATCTAGGGGGTTGAGGTTTTTTATTATTGCTTTTATCATTAAACAATTTGGGAAATTAGGTATGGAAATTTTACAAAGAAATAAACTATTAATTTTTATAATCATACCTCTTGGAATAGTCTTTTTTATTTATTTATTTTTTTATCATGATTAAACAAACTAATATTTTATTTCTTGTTTTTTTGTTTTCGCTGGTAGCTATGTCTTTTGCTTTAATATTACAATATGCATATGGTCATAGCCCATGTAAATTGTGTGTATATCAACGAGTTCCATATTATTCAATTTTGATATTGGGTGTATTTTATTTTTTTATTAAGAGATATTTCAATTTAATTTATATATTACTAACTATCTTGCTTCTTGTTGAATTAGGAATTTCCGGTTATCATTCTCTNACAACATTTGGNATAATTGAGTACACCGGATGTGAAGCTGCCACGCTTCCAAATGATATTACAAAATTAAAAGAAGAATTAATGTCTAATACATTAATTACCACATGCTCAGATGCAAACTTACCTTACTTTGGTATTCCATTATCAGTTTATAACTTCTTGTTTTCAATGACTTTTCTGTTATTAATTATTTTCAATGCCTACAAAAAAGAAAAATAAATCACTGAGCGGTGAAGATAAAAAATTAATTGAAGAAATTATCAGAGTTGATCACGCAGGTGAGCATGGAGCAACGCAAATATATCGAGGACAATTAGCTATTTTTAAAGAAAACACAGAATTTGGTAAAGAAATTAAGGAGATGGCTGACCAAGAAGAAATCCACAAATCTACTTTTGATGAGTACATAGTAAAAGAGAATGTAAAACCAACCGCTTTATTTCCATTTTGGAATTTAGCAGGTTATGCCCTTGGATTAGGCACTGCATTAATGGGGAAAAAAGCTGCAATGGCATGCACCGTTGCTGTTGAAGAGGTCATTGGTCAACACTATGAGGAACAAGCCAAGGAACTATCTAAAAGAAAATTAAAACCAGATTTATTGAAGACTGTAAAAAAGTTTAGAGAAGATGAATTAGAACACCATGATACAGGCGTTGANCACCANGCAGAAATGACNACTGGNTATGTTCTTTTNTCTAAAACAATAAAACAGCTATGCTATACTGCAATAAAAATAACTAAAAAATATTAATCCTTCTCTAAGACACTATCCCAATATAAATAATCTCTCCAACTNGAATGAAGATAATCAGAAGGGAAATTTTTACTTTTTAATCTTAAAGAATATTGAGAGGGTTCTTTAGGTTTTCTAANCAATTTAAAACCAACTTGACTTAAATCCCTACTTCCTTTGGTCCAATTACATTTTGAACATGCAGTCACAACGTTCTCCCAATTTGTCANTCCACCTTTTGAACGAGGTATCAAATGATCGAAAGTTAATTCTTTTGTTGAAAATTTATCATTNCAATATTGACATGTGAAATCATCTCTCAAAAAAACATTAAATCTTGTAAATGCAGGTTTATGACTATGTGGTATGTAATCTTTGAGTGCNATAATGCTAGGGAGTTTTATTTCAAANGATGGGGATGAAACCTTTTGATCATATTCTTCAACTATATTAACTCTATCAAGAAAAACTGCTTTTACCGTATCTTTCCAACTCCATATGGATAAGGGGAAATAGCTAAGAGGCCGGTAGTCTGCATTTAATACTAAAGATGGNCAATGATTCGAGTTAATCATGNTTTNATATTAACATATCCAAAAAAGAGTATGNTTAATAGTTTATTAATTCCAGTGTTCATACAGCTTGTTAATCTCATCTAAAGCAATTGGGCTAATTGAATGTGCACAGTTNTCATCTAAAACCAGTTTACTAGAAAATTTTTTTGATNCCAAAAACGAATTTGTCTCAACTGCCCTATTAAATGGTACGACATCATCCATTTTTCCATGAAAAATTAAAAAACTAGATTTGATTTCAGATATTTTCAAATCATTTAAAATTTCTTTTGGTAATGATCCTGATAATGAAATGATACTGTGAAAATTTAAATTTTTTTGTAGAGCATAATATGTCGCCAACATAGAGCCTTGAGAGAAACCAATGATAGAAATCTGAGTTTCATCAACTGAGTGTTCATGAATTATTTTTTCAATTATTTTTTCAAGATGAAAGAAGGCTGATTTTAGGCCTTCTTTTAATTCTTCAATTGATCTTTCTTTTAATGGAAACCACTGATACCCAAAATAATTGAATTCACAGGGCTCCGGGGCATTAGGAGATATAAACTCAGTTTCTTCTTTTTCCAAAGATATATAATCTTTTAAGGAAATTAGGTCATTTCCATTAGACCCATAACCATGCAAAAATAATACAATTTTCTTCATCAATTCTTCTTAAATTTAATAATTAGACATTTATAGATAATTTGATAACTATTTACCATGTTTTCATCTACTGTATTGCCTTTTGTTTTAGTTGTATCCATGATTTTAGCTCTTCTCATGGTTGTAATTGGTGTAATAGCTATGGCTAAAAATGGAAGTTTTAATAAAAAACACAGTAACAAACTTATGCGAATGAGAGTATTGTTTCAAGGTATTGCTGTTTTAGTATTCGCTGCGATAATATATTTATCAAGATAATTTAATTACTAAAATCATGAATAAGAAAAGTAAAATACTATCAACCACAATTAATAAAAGCACTTCCAGTTTAATGGATGATTTTAATAGCTCAATTGATATTGATAAAAGATTAATTGAAGAGGATATTGCTGTTACAAGTGCACATGTAAAAGCTTTAGTAAAACTAAAAGTTATTTCAAAAAAAGAAGCTCTTACTATTCAAAAAGGATTAAATTCAATATTGAATGATAATAAAAAAGGTAGACTAAAATTTTCAAAAAAAAATGAGGATATTCACATGAATGTAGAGTCTTTCCTCAATAAAAAAATAGGTAATGTAGCTAATAAGATACATACTGGAAGGTCTCGTAATGATCAGGTAGCAACTGATACTAGATTATGGACAATTAAAGCCTCCAAAAATTTACAAGAAGAAATCAAGAATTTAATGAAGTCTATTTTAAATCAAGCTCGTGGAAATGAAAAAACTATTATTCCTGGATTTACTCATTTGCAAGTGGCACAACCTGTATCTTTGGCTCATCACTTAATTGCATATTTAGAGATGTTTAAAAGAGACTTAAATTATTTTGATTTTTGTATAAATAACAGCGATGAAAATGTATTAGGCAGTGCTGCTTTAGCAGGTAGTAATTATAACTTAGATATAGGTTTACTAAATAAAAGTTTACATTTTTCAAAATCTAAAAATAATTCTATGGATGGTGTAAGTGATCGTGATTTTTGCATGTATTTTCTACATGCTAGTTCTTTAACTGCGACGCATTTAAGTAAATTATCATCTGAGCTAATTTTATGGTCAAGTAATTTCATGAAGTTATTTAATATAAGTAGTGAATATTCTACAGGTAGTTCCATAATGCCTCAAAAAAGAAATCCCGACTCATTAGAACTTGTAAGATCAAAAACGAATAGCATTAGAATTAAGTCAATAGAACTCTCAAATATCGTTTCAAACCTTCCTTTAACTTATTTTAAAGATTTTCAGGAGGATAAAAGGATAATATTTGATTGTTATGATGAGTTAATAAGCTGTATTAAAATTATGGAAGAAGTTATAAAAAAATCTAATTTTGAAAAATCTATTGGAAGAGATTTATGCAATAATTATTTTGCTACAGCTACAGATTTAGCAGACTATCTAGTTATAGAAAAGAAAATACCTTTCAGAGACTCTTATAAAATTATTGCTGATATAGTAAATTATGCTCAGAAAAAAAATAAAAATCTCTCACAAATAAAAATTGATGAATACCAAAAATTTCAAAAATCAATTGATAAAAATATTTATAAATATGTTGATATAAATAACAGTCTATCAAGAAAAAAAACACCCATGAGCTCTAATCCAAAAGATGTTTCTAGAGTGATTAAAAAATATATTAAATTTCTTAGAGTAAGATGATCAAGTTTTTATTAATAATATTATTACCCATATTTATCATTGGCTGTGGAAACCAAAAACCTAATAAATTACCAGAGGGTGTTGTAGATAAATCTCAATATCCATTTCCTCCTAATGATGACTATGATTACCCTGAGAGCGAATAATGCTGGATAAAATATTAAAAGAGTTTTCTAGTCCTTTTTATCTTTATGATGAGGATAAAATTAAAAATAAGATAAATTTTCTAAATAATTTAGAATTAGACTTTCCTAGAAAATTTAATTTTGCCGTCAAAGCTAATCCTAACCTTGCAATTTTAAACCTTATTCATCGTTGTGGTTTTGGTGCTGAAGTTGTCTCTGCTGGTGAACTATTTAAATCATTGAAAGCCGGATTTGAACCTGAGGATATTATATTTGATGGGCCAGGAAAAACTGATTTTGATTTAAAGTACGCTATCACGCAGAAAATTCACTCTATAAATGTTGAAAATATTGAGGAAGTTGAATTCATTAATNATTACTCTTTAAGTAAGGGGCTAAAAACAAATATTGGTATCAGAATAAACCCCGATATTGATGGGTCGACCATGGATAAGATTACTACTGGTTTATCAGGAGGTAAATTTGGTATTTCAATTGATCAAATTGACTTCGATACAATCTCTAATTTAGAGGGGGTAAACTTAAAAACACTTTCTGTTCATATAGGAAGTCAAATAACTGATTATCAGAAGTTACTTGGTTCATATGAAAATCTAATCAAAATTGCAGATGAGCAAAATCTTAAAAATAATATAAATATTGATACTTTAGATTTTGGTGGAGGATTTGCTGTTCTTGATCACTCAGATAAAGAAATCAATTTTGATAGTTGGAAAAATAATTGTAACAAAATACTTAGTGGAAAAAATTATAATATTATTTTTGAACCTGGAAGATTTATAGTAGCTGATAGCTGTGAACTTATCAGTAAAGTTTTATATATAAAAAATAGTGGCAATAAGAAAATTGCTATTATTGACTGTTCATTTTCTGAATACATTCGTCCAGCTTTGTATGACATAAAGCCTCCAATAAAAGTTTTAAACAATTCAAAAGATGTTGAAATTTATGATATCGCAGGTGGAATTTGTGAGTCTACTGATTATTTTGTAAAAGATATTGAACTCCCCAAGATAAAAGTTGGAGATAATATAGTATTTATGAATGTTGGTGCTTACGGATCCTCTATGTCCTCAACTTATAATAGTCGACCTCGACCTCTAGAGGTATTATTCAACAAAGATGAGTATCGTGTAATCCGATCTCGTGATACCTTAGAAGATCTATGTAAAAATGAGATCATGTAATGATAATATTTTTAAAGCGTGTAAATATTATAATCGCCTTAATTTTATTATTTTTAACTCTTGGTTTAATTAAATTTAAAAATAATTTATCTCATGACCCTTTAAGTAACTTTAATGTTGATGCGATTGTTGTATTAACAGGAGGGAAAGGAGAGAGAATTATTGAGGGTTATAAACAAATTGAAAAATCTAATCAAAATAAGTTGTTTATTTCTGGTGTTGATAATACCTTTAATTCAGAAGTTGTATTAGTGAATATTCTTAACTTTGATCAAAACATTGTTGAATGTTGTATTGAGGTTGGATATTTATCAAAAAATACATATGAAAATGCATTAGAAACAAGATATTGGGCCTTAGAAAAAAAAATAAAATCGATTTTATTAATTACTTCAGATTTACATATGCAACGTGCAGAATTTTTATTTAATCAACTATCAGGTTTGAAAGTAACTCCTTATTCTGTNAGCAATANTGANATAGTCATTCCTTTTGAAAAATTGGTAGAGGAATACATTAAGTTAATTGTCTCAAAATTAGTTTTTATAAAAAAATATGAAATTTAGTTTTTTAATAACATTTTATTTTACAACAGCTATTGTATTAATTATTTCTTTGTTAGGCCTTCCCTTCAAATATACAAAATTTAGATTTTTTGTGCTTTTCTTTACAAGGAACATGACAGTAATTTTAAAACTGTTTGGAATTAATATAGAAGTAATTAATTCTGATTTTGCTCACAAAAAGGGTTATCTCTATGCGAGTAAACATCAGTCAATGTTTGAAACAATATACTTTAATGAACTCTTTTATAATCCTGCATATATTTTAAAAAAAGAATTATTGAATATTCCATTATTTGGGACCTACCTTAAAAAATTGGGAATGATTGCTATTGATAGAAAACAAGGAATCCATAGTCTTCGTTATGTAAATCAGCAAACAGCTGAATATTTAGATCATAGACCTGTAATAATTTTTCCCGAGGGAACCAGAACAACCTTTAAAGATCAACCTGATTTAAAACCTGGAATTTATTCTATGTACAAGTCTTTGAACAAGCCAGTTGTACCTATTGCTTTAAATTCTGGAAAATTTTGGCCTAAAAATAATCAGATTCATAAAGGCTCCATAACAGTAGAGTTTAAAGAACCGATACCTCCAGGGTTAAGCAAGCAAGAATTTTTAAATAAACTCAAAATGGAGATAAATAGCCTTAATCATTAGGAATAAATTTTCCTGCCTGTCTTGCNTTAACAATTCTATCTCTTACNTTTTTGGTCTTCTTTAATTTTGTTAATAAATTCTTAGAATTTCCCTGATTGAGGGTTTTAGAAAATTTTTTTAATTCACTTATGAAATTATTAGTTAATTTTTGAATTTGAGAATTATTTGCTAAAAATATATCCCTCCACATTTCTGGATCACTTCCTGCTACTCTAGTAAAGTCTCTAAATCCACCAGCAGAAAATTTTACAAGCTTTGAATTTAGTGAAGATTCTTTTTTCATTGCCGTCAAAACTAATGAATAGGAAATTAAATGAGGCAAATGTGAAGTCAAGCTAAGCACTTTATCATGCTCTTTTGCAGACATAATTTCTATTTTCATATTTAGTGACTTCCAAAACTTAACTATCTTATTTATGTTTGTCTTGGAAGATTTTTTTAAAGGACAAATAATATTATATCTATTTGTAAATAGTCCATCAAATCCATNNTCCAGTCCAGCTTTTTCAATACCCGCTATTGGGTGTGAGGGAATAAAATTAAATTTATATTTTTTTTGATTATATAATTTTTCTATATTTACTTTTGTTGAGCCCACATCTGTAACAATTGTTTTATCTAAATTAATGTTGCTAAGTTTTTTGAATATAGATTGATACTGGAGCATAGGTACACAAATAATTATGAGATCAATATTTAAATTGTTGATTTCTTGAAGTGATTTCAAAACTTTNACATTATTTAATTTTGATTTATTAATTCTAATTTTGAGGTTATTGGATTTATCAAAGGCAAAAATATTAACATTTTTGTATTTTTTAATTACTGATCTTGCTATTGATGATCCAATCATTCCAAAACCAATTATGAGAATATTTTTAAACATTAAATTTATTCGCTGTTTTTACTGCCTTTTTCATGTCACTTTTTGTTCCAATGGTCATCCTAACAAAATTATGTAATCCATATGATGACAATGATCTGACTGTAATTTTATTGGAGTGTAAAAAATCAACAAATTTTTGAGTTATTGATGAACTTTTAAACTTTAAAAGGATAAAATTGGCCTGAGTATCAATGGTTTCAAATAATTTGTTATTTAAGCCTCTGCAAGTAAGAGATTTGTTTACAAAATTATTTTTTACAGAGTCATTAATCCATTTTTTATTTTTCAAAGACTCTTGAGCTGCAATACATGATAATCTAGATACATTAAAAGGCTTTTTATATTGATAGAGTTGAGAAATAAGCTTTGAATTAGCATATCCCCAACCTACTCTTAAGCCGCCTAGAGCAAATATTTTTGAAAAAGACCTTGTTATAATCAAATTAGAATATTTTTTAACTAATTGCATTCCATCATCATATTTTTTATCTCTAATATATTCACAGTATGCTGAGTCTAATACAACAATTGTTTTTTTACTTATTTTATTTAAAAATTTAATTAATTCATTTTTGTAAAAAATAGACCCTGTAGGATTATTGGGGTTAGCTAAAAAAACNATTTTTGTTTTTGAGCTGATAATTTTACTTAAATTTTCTAATTTAAATTGAAACTCTTTATCATCATATTTTTTTACTTTGCATCTAAAGTGTTTTGCATAGATTGAATACATAGCAAAAGCATATTTAGTAAAAACGACTTCATCATTGGGTTTTGAAAAAGTAGCATATATCATTTGGAGAACTTCATCTGAGCCTGCGCCTAATATAATTTGTTTATTATTTATTTTATAAGTTTTAGCAATTTGATTAATTAAACTCTCTCCATCAAGCTCAGGATAGATATTTGAAAATTTAATATTTTTTTTTATTAATGACTTTACAGATTTAGCTGGGCCATAGTTGTTCTCATTTGATGAAAGCCTTACATACCCTTTAAATACTTCTGCTCCACCCTTGTAGGTATTTTTTGGTTGGCTATTTTTCATAATTTTTTGATAATAAATAAACTATATAAAGAAAATATCATCATTTTATATTGAAAATTAATCCAAAAAGCCTTAAATTCCAGTTTCACCGATTTGATAGCAGCTTGCGGGTGTAAAACAGCTAAAGCGTATCTCCCGCAGTTATCTTTCGAACAGGTTTAAAAATGAGAGAAATAATTGCAAATACTGAATATCCAGGTTTCTTACTGAAATGCCAAGAAGAGCTACCATTGGACTCTGGTAAAAAAATTAAGAATTTTCAAATCGCTTATCAAACATATGGAAGTCTTAATGCTCAAAAAAATAATGCAATTTTGGTTTGTCATGCATTAACTGGTGATCAATTCCCTGCAGAGGAAAATCCTATAACTAAAAAAAATGGTTGGTGGGAATTAATGATTGGACCCGATAAGCCTATTGATACGAATAAATACTTTGTTATCTGCTCGAATGTTCTTGGGGGCTGTGTTGGAACGACAGGTCCTAATGATACTAATCCTGATACCTCAAAAATATATGGTTTAGATTTTCCTACCATAACGATTAGAGATATGGTGAGAGTACAAAAAATACTTGTTGATGAGCTTGGAATATCCAAATTGCTTTCTGTAGCAGGTGGTTCAATGGGTGCAATGCAAGTTCTACAATGGGCTGCTACTTATCCGGAGAGTGTAAGGTCTATTATGAGTATAGCAGGTTCATTGAAACACTCTGCCCAAAATATTGCATTTGACGAGGCAGGAAGGCAATCCATTATGTTGGATCCTAATTGGCAAAATGGAAGATATTTGGAGAGTAATGAAAAACCTGAGAATGGTCTCTCTGTTGCAAGAATGATAGCTCATATTACTTACTTATCTGAGAAAGCTTTTCAAAATAAATTTGGTCGAAATTTACAAGAAAAAAATGATTTATCTTTTGGCTTTGGAATAGACTTTCAGGTCGAAAGTTATCTTCGTTATCAAGGTAGATCTTTTGTTGATCGATTTGATGCTAATAGCTATCTATATATGACTCGAGCAATGGATTATTTTGACGTGAAAGATGAAATTATTGCAAATAAAAAAACTATAATTGATAATTCGATCCGATTTCTAGTTTTATCATTTACCAGTGATTGGCTATTTCCAACAAAAGAGTCAAGAGAGATAGTATCTTTATTAAATTCTATTGGGTCCAATGTTAGTTTTGCTGAAGTCGTATCAGATAGAGGTCACGATAGTTTTTTATTAGATGAGCCACAATTTTTTAAAGTTGCTCAGGGATTTTTAAAGGGAATAAAATGAGAAAAGACTATGAGATCATTTTAAATTTAATTCCAGAAAACTCAAAGGTGTTGGATATTGGTTGTTCTGATGGAGAGCTAATCACTTACTTAGAAAATAAAGGAATAAGTGCTCAAGGTGTGGAATTGAGTCAAGAAAAAGTAATCAAATGTTTGGAAAAAGGATTAGATGTAATACACGGTGATATAAATTTAATAGTTGAAGATTTTCCATTTAATCAATTCGATTATTGTCTTTTGACTCAGACAATTCAGGCAGTTCAAGAACCAGACCAATTATTAAACACCCTCAAAAAAGTAAGTAAAAATATCATTGTGAGCTTTAATAATTCGGCACGTCTGAGTAAAATTTCAAATTTTCTTTTAACAGGAAGTTTTGACTCACTTTTAAAAAAAGCAAATAGTGATCACTGGTATAATACTGATTATATTCACCCATGTAGCATCAAAGATTTTAAAAAATTAGCAACAGATTTAGATCTAAAAATAATTTCAACTTTTGATGTCCTTTCTCAAAAGAAATTTGAAAACGGTAAAATTCCTTCAAATTTATTTTGTAAAGAAGTTCTCTTCCATATTACTAATGAACAATAAAAATATAATTTTTGTCTATAACGCCAAAGGTGGTAAATGGAACTATATTCTTGATACAGTCCATAAATATGCCTCCCCCAGCACCTATGATTGCAATTTATGTAAAATTACTCACGACCTGAAAATGCGCGAGTCGTGGAAGAAATTTATAGAGGGCTCACCACATAATTTTAAGTTTTTACATTCTGAAGAATTAGAAGAATTTAATCTTTTAAATTACAAAGATGACCTGCCTATATGTCTTGAGGAAAAAGAAGGTAAATACAAATTATTGATAGATAAGAAACAAATGAATGAATTTAAAAATGAATTTGAATTAATCAATATTTTAGAAAAGATATTATAAACCGACTAAACCCAAATAAATTAATCGAAGCGAGCCTATCACTACAAAAATATTAATAATGGTAAAAAAAGAATTATCTGAAAGTTTACTATTCATCCAGTGTCCCAAAATTACTCCTATTACTGCAATTGGTGAAAAAATTAAATAACTATATAACTTCTCAAAGTTTAATATTTCCAAATAGAAATACGGGATTAATTTAAATAAATTTATTAAAGCAATAGAAAAAACTACGCCTGCAACAAACTGCACTTTTTTATTATAAATTGACATAAAATATATATTTAATGGCAATCCTCCAGAGTGGAGTACAAAACTAGTAAACCCCGCTAGTGCTCCCCAAAAAGATTTACTTCCATAAAAGGGTATTTTTTTTAAATTTCTGTTGTCTGCGATTAAGTAATTAAGCAAAACATATAGTAAGGAAATTGATCCAATAAAAATACTTATCATTGATAAATTGATAAATTTAAACAAGATTGTTCCAATAATAACCCCCAATAAAGAATATGGTGCAATTGACCATAAAATTTTATATTCAAAATGTTTTCTATTTAAAAACAAAGCAATTACATCACATACAATTAACATTGGCATTAATATAGCTATTGCAGTTAAAGGACCATAAGTTATGGATAATAGGGTTACTGAAATTAAAGCCAATCCACCCCCGGAAAAACCTGATTTTGAAATTGCAAATAAAAGAATAGAAAAAGAAACTATTAAGTAATAACTAATATCTAACAANAATTTATCCTATATTTTAAAATCTCAATATAAATTAATATTAAGTCGGCACAAAATTTTTAATAGGTATTTTTTTTTGTTTTTTTGAACTCTTTGCGTAAACAATCTTTTTACATACGCAAATCATTAGTCCTCCCATATAAGGAAAAAATAATTTACCTATTTTTTCAATTGTTCGATGTGATTTGTAATTTAAATAATGACTCCATGGAGGAAAGTGCAAAAATGTTTTTCTATAATCAAGAACCAAAAAGTCTTGTATTAGTGATTTAAATTGCTTGTTTGAGTATGATCGACCAAACCCAAAAGGATTGTTATCATACCGAGTCCATATACCTGACCTTCTGGGAATAATTGATAAAAATAAACCGTTTGGCTTAAGTATTCTCCATATTTCTTCAATACTACTCTGGGGCTTATCAACGAACTCAAGTAAATGAGTAGATATTACCACATCAACTGAACTTGGATCCAAAGGTAAGAAATATTCATGTATTATTTGGTGTTCGAAATCGTATTTCTCTTTAACATTACCATCTAAAAATTCTGGCTGCATAGAGGATATTTGTAAATTTTTATTTTGCTTACTAAGAAAAGAAAGAAAAGGGTTTGTATAACCATATCCACAAATAACACTATCGTTTACAGAATTTAAATGGGTGTTTAATTGATGACGTATGTTGCGTTTAACAATAGTGCCTAGTCTTGAATTATAAAAACTATAAATATCGGATGCGTTGATATCCATAGTTGTATTTTAACGAGATTTACATAACATTCTATTTCTTATGCAAAAACCTAATGTGTATTTGTTTCCCCAATTAGATGATAACTATGGATATTTAATTAAAAATCCTCATGAAACAAAAGGAGTGCTAGTTGATCCCTCAGATCTAGATATGTGTTTGAAGATACTTGAACTAAATGATTGCAGTGCTTCTCACATAATCATTACACATCATCACGATGATCACATTGGTGCTGTTGATGAAATTAAATCAAGATTTAAATCTTTAGTCATAGGGTACAAAAATGACTCCAAAATACCAAAACCAGATAAAGAAGTTGAAGATCAGGAAATTTTTGAGATACATGGAAATGAATATAAAGTCATACATACTCCTGGGCATACGCTTCAACACATAAATTATTTTATGCTAAAACATAATATTTTATTTTCTGGGGATACTCTATTTAGCATTGGATGTGGAAGAATGTTTGAGGGAAATCCTGAAGTTTTTTGGAACAGTTTGTCTAAGTTAAAACAATTACCTGAAGATACAAAAGTATATTGTGGGCATGAATATACGATGGCTAATTTAAAATTTGCCCTAAACATAGACCCTGATAATGAAAAGCTTAATGAATATTATAAATGGGCCTCACACCAAGAAAAAGAGCATCGACCAACAATTCCAACAACTCTCTCAGACCAATTGCTCTGTAATCCATTTTTGAGATGTGACACAGATCAATTTATGAAATTTTTTGACACGCAAGATGCAACAGAGGTATTTGCTAAAATGCGCTCTGCAAAGGATAATTTCTAGAAAATTATTTTAATCTTGGTGTTTTAATGAAATGTGCTAGTTTCAGAATACTTATGAAAGACACTTTTCAATTAGATAGCGATATTGCTGATGCTTTTCAAAAAAAGCAAATGGATAAAGTATGTTCTCTCTACTATGAAGCAGCAAATTACTTCGAAGATAAGGCTGATATTGAAGCAGCATGTTTTTTCTATACACAAGCNNTAGTNATGGCTTTAGAAGAAAATCATGAACTTAAGGAAAAGATTATTTACAAGCTTGAAAAATACGGCAGAAGTAAAGACGCAACTTTAAATTAACTAAAATCTGAATGGAAAAATCTACCATTCAACTTCCTGATACTTGGCTTGAACATTTAAAAGANGAATTTAATCAAGATTATATGATTAAACTCAAAAGCAAACTTTTAGAATTAAAAAAAAATAAAATTATTTTTTATCCTCCAGGAAAACAAATTTTTAATGCATTTAATTTAACTCCTTTAGACAAGGTGAAGGTAGTGATATTAGGTCAAGATCCCTACCATGGACCTGGCCAAGCTCATGGGCTCAGTTTTTCTGTACCAGAAAATATAAAACCACCGCCCTCACTGTTGAATATTTATAAAGAACTTCAAGATGACTTAAAAAAAGAGGTGAATTACAACAATGGTAATTTAGATAAGTGGGCTAAGCAGGGAGTATTTCTTTTAAACACAACTCTTACAGTAGAAAAATCAAAACCCCTCTCACATCAAAAGTTTGGTTGGGATATTTTTACAGACAAAGTTATCTCAGTTATCAGTAATGAATTAGAAAATATTGTTTTTATATTATGGGGTTCGTTTGCTCAATCAAAGAAAGAGATAATTGATTCGAATAAACATCTTATTTTATCAGCACCGCACCCTTCCCCATTATCGGCTCACCGCGGTTTTTTTGGGAGTAAGCCTTTTTCTAAGACAAATACCTTTCTAAAATCAAAACAAATTGATATGGTTGAATGGTAATGAAGACTGATGTTGAAAATCTCGTAGGGTTTATTGAAAAAGCAGTTATTGCAATAATATTAGTAGCTACTATTACAGCCATTATGTTTGAGATAATGAGAATGATAGAAGTTCAGTATGTAGAGTTAGCTGATCTACTCCTCTTGTTTATTTATGTTGAGGTTATTGGAATGGTTCGAGTCTACTATGTTTCCAATCGNGTTAGAATGACATATCCCTTATTTATTGCTATTACCGCTTTATCTCGTCTTATTATACTTCAAGGTAAAGACTCAAACCCAGAGCTTCTTCTTTACGAAGCAGGAGCAATAGTCTTAGTTGCGATTGCAGTCATCATTCTTCGACTTAGGTATGTCCCAATACTTCGTCCTATTGAAGATGTTGATGAAATTAAACCTAGAAGCACAAAAAAGTAATAAAATTGAAAAAAATTGCAGTCATTGGAACTGGGCTTAGTGCGCTTTCTTTAGCATATCACTTGCCTGCACTTGATATTACATTTTTTGAGAAATCCTGGAGACCAGGTGGAAGAATAAGCACAAGAAAACATGAGCAATATGCTTTTGATCATGGTGCTCACTATTTGAAATTAGATCATGGTGTTATTGGCTTAAATGAATTTTTAAAAAAAATTGATGCTATTAAAATTTTAAAAGGTCAATTTTGTTCAAATATCTCACAAAATTCTCCAATTGAAGATAAAGAGGTCATTGTTGGTAAAGATGGAAATGAATCAATTCCTATAAAGATACATAAATCACTGCACTACCCTACGCATTTTTCAAAACAGATAACTAACATTGAAAGCCATAATAATGAATATTTCTTAATCGCAGCAGATGAGAAATTTGGACCTTATGATTATGTTTTTTGTAGCATGCCCTATGAACAATCAAAAAAATTGTTAGATCAATTTATAGATTATAGCGATATTCCTGAAATAGAGTTTGACTCCATTTGGACAGTCATGATTGCATTTAATAAAAGATTGGGAGCTCCGTTTCAATTTGGATATCACTTAACACCTGAAATTAGTTTCTTAATGAATCAAAATTTTAAACACGAATTTTTTAATGAAGAGTGCTGGGTTGTAAATATGAGAGCTGATTGGACAAAAGAGTATTACAACATAGAAAATTATGTTTTAGAGGACTATGTGGTAAATCAAATGAAAAAGTCTTTTCAATCAAAAGCTGATGCTGTTTTTAAGAAGTCACATAGATGGAGATACTCTTATACAAAGAAAAGTCTAAGAGATCAAAACTCTAAAAGATTCATTGAGTCCATAGATCAGCGTCTATATGCTTTTGGGGATTGGTGTGAAGGTCCAAGTATGCAAGATGCTTGGTTATCTGGTAAGAAATTAGCTCAGCATTTCAGTGAAATGAGACTNAAAAATTAAATAAAGATTGTGAATAATAAAATTTAGGAAGTTCCTCAATGCGTTTTATTATAAATTTTTTTCCATTTTAAATAGTCTTGGTCATTTAACATAAATCTCATCAAGTTTTTTACATCATTTTTATTAATATTATATTGAGAATTTATTATTTGGTATGGTATCTCGTCNTTATGTGCCAAGAACTTAATATGATCTAATTCATAGGGCGTTAAATATTTCATTAAACTATAAACATCGGACATATAGAAAAACTATACAAAAAATAGTATTTAAGTCTAGTTCGTGAAAATGTATTACCTAAAAATTAATAAAAGGTGATTTTTCTGTATTCTATTTCAAAGCAGCAAAAAAACTGTCTGATTTATTGCAATCGCCGTAATAAGTTTTTTTCAAATTTACACTATCAGGATAAAATATGTTTCTCTCATATCTAAGGATTTTTTTATATAGAATTAGGGTGTTAAAGGAGAAGTCAGTTTCAATTCTAAAATGATAACTTACGTCATCTTCTCCCATGTACTCATATTGTAAATCTTGAAATCTCTCCTTTAATACAAAGAGGTTTTGGTCAAATGAGTATTCAAATTCATTTATATCCTCATTTTTAAATTCAATAATTTGTACTTTTGAGTAATCAATAAGAGATGTTTCTTGACAAGCTAATTTTATACTCTGGCCGAAAGATAAAGTTGGAATAAAAAATAATATAAAAAAAAACCTCATAATTTAATCCATTATGCTTGCTTTAAATCCATACTCTGAGATAGCTTTTTTTCGAAAAAAGCCCTCAATTTTTATCATCGTTACAAAATTGTTTGAACATTTAAGAAGAGCTTTAAAAGGTTTAGCGGATCCTTTACAACTTACATCTTTACCATTAGCATCATGTGTTTCACCACAGGCACATTCGTAATTAATAGAACCATATCCATTGAGTCTGAGTAAATGGGCAGCTTGTAAGGGGTTGTTTTTGAGTTTTTCTCTTACTTCCTCTTTGTTGGTTAATATTTCCATTAAGGAGTTAATTTTATTTAATCCCCCCTCATTATCCACATAAAAAAAGTAGCTAAAAGTATGAGCGAAATAGTTAAATCTACCCAAAGAGTACCAGTGAACATATAATTTTAATTTTCACTTGGGATGGCGTTTTCTTCCCTCATCAGAATAGGTCGACCATCATGTGCAGTGTTTAAAGGTATAATTTTACCTTTATACCTGACACATAAAGTTGGGGCGTTTCTTACTTCTTTCCCCAAATTTACCTCTAAGTCTACTAGAATTAATTCTGCATCATCCAAAATTTTTAATATTTTCATTAATTACATCTCCGATACTACTTTTTAGTCTAATAGTAATCTTTGGATCTTAACAGACTGATTAAAGGTTTAGTGTCAGTTAAAAGTGAGGACTAATTTTCCGCGCAGATATCTTTAATAACTGGTGTATTAGTGCATTCAACACATTTTGTGATTTGAACTACACATCCATCAGCTAATTGAGATACCTCTACTTCTTTGTTACACTTAGAACAAATAGAAGAAACAGATAAGTCACACTTCGGACAAGATATTGTTTGTGCGTTTTCCATTGCCATGTAATACTACTAATATACCTTTTTAGATGAAGAATGGAATAGATTACGAAAAACAATTAATAATCAATAAATTCAGTATTTTTGCTTTATAAGTTTCTATTTTGATTGATGGAAATAAAAATGTACTTTTAGTTTGAATGGATACAATTAAATCCCTTATAAAAAATCATAAAATGATAGCTCATCCTGAAGGGGGTCATTACGTCGAAGTTTACAAAAATAAGGATGTTAGTCACATATACTATTTATTAGAAAAAGGGCAATATTCACATTGGCATCGCATTAAAAAGAACGAAACAATACACTTCTATACTGGTAGTCCTTTAAGAATATATACATCGAAAAATGGCGAAGAATATGAAATTAATGAGATAGGATCTAAAAATAGATTTATTTACAGCGTCGAAAGTAATATATGGTTCTCACTAGAAACGACTGGATTATTTAGTTTAATTGGTTGCACAGTTGCTCCAGCTTTTGAATTTGAGGATTTAGAAATTGCTCCCAAAAATTGGAAACCTAGTAAATTCAAGGGTTATCTCTGANAAANTTNANTATTTANAAGTAATTNNANGTANTTTTTTTTANTTTGTAAATTACACACATAANTTNNNAAATTGNGTGTANTAAAATATNNAANAATCACATAAAAATCTTTAAAATGGAAANCAAGNATTTAAAAAAATNAATTATGATTTTTTTTAAATTTACCTTAAATTTGAAATTTTTTCTAATTTTTNGATTTTATTGAAAAATTGTTGATTTTATTGATAATTTTTNTATTTTTATCATAAATTACACATAAATTANATAATNNTTTGTGTATAAATTGAAAATAATATAAGTTCAATAGNAGTGCAAGATATAAAAATCAAACCTTGGGAAGAATTAAAACAAATTCATAAGGAAAAATTTAAAAATGAGTCAGATTACTTATCTTTTTTCCGGGACGTAGTTTTACATGACACCTCAACTAGAGAAAAGTACACCTCTCAAACTAAAGATAGGGTAATTGAGGGAGTAACTTGGGCTAAAGAATTCTCAAAGTTTCATCAAAGATATAAAGACGGCTACTCTTACAAGTTTTCTGAAAATAATACAATTTTGAATATTGGGCACCAAACCACATATTTAATTAAACCACAATTTGCAGCTTATCATGCGGTCAGAAAAATAATGAGAAATTGGTTAATAAAGAGACTCAAAGATGAGTATGTCAAAAAAAAGCCAGTGATCTACAATCCTCCTAAAAGTCTCAACCAAGGCGAAAGTAACTTTATTACAAGGCGGACAAAAGTTGCTTATTTAGTATATATGGGTGACTTAGCTGTTAGAGATAATTTACTTTACTCTATTAGAGATAATAAAACTCTAGTGCCCAAACCAGCTTCGCTATCTTGGTGTGTGTCACAATTTGATGATAAATATATATCTGATGGTATACTAACTTACCCTAAAAATTTAGGCCCTTTGAATGAAAACTTATTGTCAGGATCATTGTCTTTTTAAATGTCAGAAGTAATTAAAGTATTATTATCATCATACGGCTTTGCAATTTTACTATGGGCAGCTTTTATCTATACTCAAAAAAAATTTGGTAAATTAACAAAAAATGTTAGTTCNAAAAGAATATATATTAAATATTTTATTATAATCGTTTTAGGGTATGGGACTTTTTCACTAGTTTTAATTAGTGTTTATGGCGATTGGTTTAAATAATCAAATTTTATGAATAGTGATGATATTGAAACTCAAGATTACATATTTATGAAGTGTCTTCAGGAAAAAATATGTAAAAGACATGTCACACTAAAAACAACAGGTAAACAAATAAATGATAAGTCTTTAATTTCAAAAAATGTGATTAATGCTTTTGACTTAGATGAAATTTCATTCTTGACAGGATTAAATTTCAATATTGTTAGTGATACTGGGGCAAAACTGATAAGAATGAATCTAGCAAATAAAATTATGTGGGAAGACGATCAAAATAGTGAAAAGCGATATCTTTGGTATTTGTCAGAGAACGGTGAAAAATATTTAGAAAGAAATTCATACAAGAGCACATGAACATAGAATTAGTGGTAAATACATTTTGGTTTTTTTCGATTTTTACAGCAGCTATTTACATTATTAAAAAGAGGTATGTAGGTAAAAAGGAATATTCTATTATAGATAAAGGCTTTAAATTGGGCTTATCTGTATCAATATTTTTAATATTTCTAAGCTTATACTTCTTACTTACACAATCTTAGTTTCCACCCTCTAGTAAAATAAATTTTTGTGTATCTAGATCAACTCCTGCTTCTTTTCTAAGTTTTATCATTTCAGGAAGTTTTAACATTTCTTGCATTTTATCCATCGACTCTACTTCAATAACTGTATAAATTTCTTCATTGTTATCTTTTGGATGTCCGTAGGCTAATACATTAAGACCATATTCCTGTCTCAGATTTTCATTTTCTTCAAACATTTGTTTCCAATGTTCATAACCTTTAGTTATTTTTGCATTTGTAATAATTTTCATAGCTGTCCTCTCTATAAGTTATTATANNGTTTATTTAAAAATAATTCATTCAAAAGATATTGATCTCTAAAATTGAACAATACGTAAATTAGTTTANAGGAGAAAATAATTATGAATTTATGTGTTGTATCTACNTATAACGGAACTAAAGAAGACTACTTAAAATTGTATGACTCNTTTAAAGANGANATTGCGAAATATACTGATGGATTTGAGATGGGATTTGTCAGAGATGGAAAAGTGATAATTGTAGCAAATGTCACCGATGAGGAAAAATTTTATGCTTTGTTTGAAGATCCAAGATCAAAGGAATTTGATGCTAAATTTAATAATGTAGATGACGTATATAAGTTGGAAAAAATGTAGTAATACCCAAACTGATCAACGGATGTTTTCACGACAATTTTTTAAAATTGGTGGTAAAAAATCAAAATTAGCAGTCCATGCATAATGGATTTCAAGAGTATAAAATTCTATATCCTCCTGAGGAAAGTGACCCTCATCGTATTTATCCAATAGAGCTTGTTTTCTTTTATTCATTTCTTCAGAAGTGTTAGGGTCTTTCATTTGTAAAAAAAAATCTTCGGCTAGCTCATAGGTTGCAATACAGATTATTTCCTCTTCATCATAAATTATATCTTTTTCATGATAGCTATGAGAGGAAATAGAAATTAATAAGAATATAAATATCAGAACGAGCCTCATAATTTTAACTTATCAAATAGTTCCCTTTCTTTGTATTTATTCTCGGAAACTTCTAGGAAATACGATTTGAACTAACTACCAATTTGTATAAAATCCTTGATAATGCTGACGTAGGGGGCCATAGCTCAGCTGGGAGAGCGCTACGCTGGCAGCGTAGAGGTCAGGGGTTCGATCCCCCTTGGCTCCACCAAAATAGAATAAAAATATGGAACAAAACTTAGATAAACTTTTTTCAATTAATTTTTTGGGAACATGGCTTATTACTCTTGCTGTAATAGCTCTCGTAATTTTTGCTAGCTATAAAATATTTAATATTTTATTTAAATCAGAGATTTATTTTAAAAAATCAGCAATCAGTTATTTTTTAATTTTTATTTTTATTTTCGGCTTCTTAATATACTTCTATAGTTAATTAGCTCACGAAGATAATTTTATCTGTCGATATGCAAAATAGTCAGGTTAATTAGCCATAAAATATTTAATTTTATTGTTAATAGAGTGTAATGTTGACTAATAAACTAAGTTATTTAGGTCACAATTAAGGAAGGTAATATATGAGTATAGCAAGAGTAACGACAGTAAAAATGGACTCAAAGGAGGCAGCTGACGAACAAACACAAGGGTACGTACAAAGTGCTCCATCAGAATTCCCACAAGCAAGTCAGTTAATTGGCATTAGAATTGATGATGTTACATTAATGGCAGTTACAATTTATCCTGATGCTGAAACTATGAAGGCAGCAGATACAGCACGAGAAAAAAGATTAAATACTAATATAGAAAATAGGGTCTCAGTCGAGACAGTAGTTGGCGAGGTTACATTAGATCATCATAATCACTAATGATGAGGGTAATCAGACAAATATAAAAGCCTTTAGATCAGTCTAAAGGCTTTATGATTTTTAGACACCCCATCTCATAGCTGCTGTGTGAACAGATGAGTCCCAATGCTTTAAAAGCTCTTCGTCAAGCTTTGTAAGAGTAATTGAAGCGCCCTGCATTTCAAGAGAAGTGCAATAATTTCCAACAAGAGACCTTGATATCTTTATATTTTTTTTGTCTAACATGTTTTTAGCGTTATCATAAATTAGGTATAGCTCTGTTAAAGGAGTACCTCCCATACCATTGACAAATAAAAGAATTTCTTCGTTTGCCTCAGGCTTTAAGTCCTCGTTAATTGCCTCTAATAACTCGTTTGTAATCTCTTGTGCAGATTTCATTTTATCTCTTCTTCTTCCAGGCTCACCATGAATTCCAACACCAAATTCCATTTCATCATCGCCTATGTCAAAATTTGGTTTTCCTGCAGCCGGGACGGTGCAGCTTGAAAATGCAACTCCCATAGAACCTGAATTTTTATTTACCTTATCTCCTAAAGCTTTACATTCTTGTAAGCTACCTCCATGCTCAGCTAAAGAACCAACTATTTTTTCAACAACAACAGTAGCAGCAACACCTCTTCTACCAGTTGTAAATGAAGAGTCTTCCACAGCAACATCATCATTTGTCAATACAGACTCATTTGGGCCTTGCATCATCTCAGCTGCCATTTGGAAATTCATTACATCTCCAGAATAGTTTTTAACGATAAATAAAACTCCTGCTCCACTGTCTACTTTTTCAGCAGCAGCTAACATTTGATCAGGTGTGGGTGATGAAAAAACAAATCCAGGGCAGGCTGCATCCAGCATNCCGTAGCCGACTAAGCCACCATGCATGGGTTCATGTCCACTCCCCCCTCCACTGATTAGAGCTACTTTTCCCTCTTTTGTGGGAGTGGCTCTGGTGATGAAGTTGGGGTCGTAGTGGCAGTTAACAATATCTTGATGCGCAGCACCAAAACCTTGCAGACTCTCCTTTAGAAAATCATCCGCTGAATTCATAAATTTTTTCATAGTATCCTCCTAACTATTTAACACTGACTCACAGACAGTTTTTATCATTAATTGTGAAGACCTGGCTCCAGGATCGATATGACCTTTCGCTCGCTCTCCTAAAAAAGAAGCTCTCCCTTTTGTAGCTAAAAGATCTTTTGTTGAAAACATCCCTTTTTCCGCCACTTCTATAGCTTCTTGAAGTATCTCTTTAACATCTTTGTTATCCTCGACACCTTTTTTAAGGCAGTTAGATACAGGTATGAGAACATCCATCATTGTTTTTTCACCTACATCTGCTTTACCTCTTTGTTTTACAGCTTCCACGCCATCTGCAAAAATTTCAATTGCCTTTTTATAATCAACACCATTATCAATATCGTTTCCTTTGGCCATAGTCATAAACAATGTGCCAAACAAGGCTCCAGATGAGCCACCTATACCAGAAAGAACTTTCATTGCAATTTGGTTTAGAGCTTTAGACATTGGCAAATCTTTAATAACAGCTTCTAATTCTATAACAAGCTTGATCCCTCTTTGGACATTAAAAATATGATCCCCATCTCCTATTTCTTGGTCCAATTTTTCTATTTCACTTGCATTTGCATCAATTACAGCTTGAATTTCTTTTGCTCTATGGATTAAAAAATTAACACTCATTGCACACTAATTCCTTTTTCGTCAAAAAATAAAATTTTATTTTGGTCTATTGCAAAATTTACTTTGTCTCCTTTTTGTCCTTGGAAAGCTCCTTGATATAAGGATAAAATTTCTGCTCCATTAAAATCTAACTCTACAACCGTTTCTGCACCGAGAGACTCAACAGTTTTAATTGAGCCAGAAAATTCACCTTCTCCTATCTTAATGTGCTCAGGTCTTAAACCAAGTTGACTTGCTTTATCTGGTGATGAAGTATTTAAAGNAGNTNTGTTGAGAATATTAATTTTTGGTGAGCCTAATCTATTTGCAACATAAATAGAATTTGGGTTATTATATATATCTTCTGGTTTATCAATCTGAGCGATCTTACCATTTTCTAATACTCCGATGCGATCTGCCATAGTTGTAGCTTCAGCTTGATCATGTGTTACATAGAGAATTGTGGAGCCTAAATTTAATTGGATTTTTTTCAGTTCGACTCTCAAACTTTCCCTTAATTTTGCATCAAGGGATGAAAGGGGTTCATCCATTAAGTATATACTTGGGTCTCTGACTAGAGCACGACCTATCGCAACTCTTTGCATTTCTCCCCCAGATAATTCAGTAGCTTTGTTTTCTAATTTAGCTGAAATCTTCAACATTTCCGCTATTTTTGTGACTTTTTCTCTAATCTTATCTTCTGGGATTTTTCTAAGAGGGGATCGAAGAGGAAAAGCTAAATTGTCGAAAACCTTATAATGAGGGTATAAAGAGTATTGTTGAAATACAAAAGCTGTGTCTCTAGCTGCAGGCTGAGCCTCTGAAAAATCTTCATCATCAAAAAGGATCTTTCCTTTATCAATTTTTTCTAAACCTGCTATTGATCTTAATGTTGTAGTTTTACCTGCACCAGTTGGACCTAATAATACAAAAAACTCTCCATCGTTTACTGTAAAGCTAATATCATCTAAAGCCTTAATAGTTTTATCATATATTTTTGTAATATTTTGTAGTTCTACTTTAGACATTAACTCATAAACTCACTTTGAAGTGCCTTATCATTTGAACCATCAAAAATTATTTGGTTATTATTAAGAGTATCAAATTGAATTTGCTCATTAATATTAACTTGTGTGTCACTATCAACTCTAATTTTTATATTTCCAAGTTGTGTTTCAATTGTAAGAATTTTTCTTGAACCTAAATATTCAACACCAAAGACATTGCCTTTTACGCCATTTTCAGAAACTAATTTTAAATTCTCTGGCCTTACACCTAAAAAATTTTCATTTGAGTCTGTTCCTTCTTTTTGTTCAGGTATATTTAATGATGAGTCTAATAATTTAATACTTGATTGACTTGGAGAAATTTTTTCATTTATTGGTATGAAGTTCATTCCTGGGGATCCAATAAAATTGGCAACAAACTTTGTTTTAGGTTTATTATAAATAACTTTTGGTGAGTCTGCCTGCAACACCACTCCCTCATTCATTACTGCTATTCGATCAGCCATCGACATTGCCTCTTGTTGATCGTGTGTTACATAAACTGTAGTTGCATCAATATCATCGTGAAGTTTTCTTAATTCCAAACACATCAATTCTCTAAATTCTGCATCAAGTGTGCCCAAAGGTTCATCCATTAAAAATGCTTTAGGTCTTCTAACTAGTGCTCTTCCGAGTGCAACACGTTGGCGATCACCTCCCGCTAAAGAGGATACTTTTGATTTTAATAAGTGATCAATTCTGAGAAGCTTTGCAGCTTCCAGAACTTTAGCATCTACTTCGCTTCGTGAGAGCTTTTGCATTTTCAGTGGGAAAGCCAGATTATTTCTTACATTCATGTGCGGATAGAGTGCAAAAAGCTGAAAAACAAAGGCTATATCTCGCTGAGAGGCCCTTAGATAGCCCACATCTTCCTTATCCAAATATATATTTCCAGAAGTTGGTAGCTCTAAACCAGCAATCATTCTTAAAGTTGTAGTTTTTCCACAACCTGAAGGACCGAGTAAAACGAAGAATTCTTTATTTTCAATAATAAGATTGGAGTTTTTCACTGCTACGAAATCTCCAAAAGATTTATGTAAATTTTTAATTTCTATTTCTGCCATGGCTAATCTGGGAAATGACTTGTGATCACAAATCCGATAGTTCCCACCAAAATAACGATAAAGGAATATGTATACATCCACATAGCAAAAGGCTGCATCAGCATAAATACACCCAATAAAATTAAAACAGTTGATGCATTTTCCCAAATGGATCTCCTGAAAATTCTTCTCAATAAACTTTTTTTCTCAGCCATTATTTTCTTACCGCTCCAAATGTTATTCCCCTTAGAAGATGCTTTCTCAATACAACTGTAAATATCATCACTGGGATTAAAAATAATGTTGTCCCTGCTCCAATAGCAGGCCAATCAAGACCACCCTCTCCTATAATTGTTGGGATAAATGGTGGTGCAGTTTGCGCATTAAATTGTGTTAGTAAAACAGCAAATGCATATTCATTCCACGAAAATATCATGCAGAAAATTGCTGTTGCTGCAATACCTGTAGTTGCTTGCGGGAGGACTACTTTAAAAAATGCTTGCATTCTAGAGTAACCATCTATCATCGCTGCCTCCTCATACTCTCTCGGTATCTCATCCATAAAGCCTTTTAACAGCCAAACTGACAAACTTAAATTTACAACTGTGTACAGAATAATCATGCCAACGTGAGTATCACCGAGACCAAGTTTTCTGTACATAATAAATATAGGCACTGCCACTGCTATTGGTGGGAACATTCTCGTAGATAAAATAAAAAATAATAAATCATCTTTCAGTGGGACTTTAAATCTTGAAAGAGCGTAGGCAGCTAAGGAGCCTAAAAATACCGAAAAGAACGTTGCACCAAATCCAATTATCAAAGAATTGGAATACCTCGGTAAAAATTTTGATGGTCCTGTTATGACCATTTCTCTACTGCGAACTAACTCCTCGTACCATGTATCTGGTGGTGGAAGAGAGTCCAAATAATCCTTTGGTTGTCTTGATCGATTTGTAAATAAATTCACATAGCCCTCTAAAGATGGTTCAAAAAAGACCTCTGGTGGGTAAGAGATAGCGCTATCAACACTTTTAAAGCTTGTAGCAACCATCCATGTGATCGGTATAAGGGTTACGACCATGTAGACGATGATGATAGTGGCAGCTAATTTCCTTGAAAATCCTGTTGCTTCTAGTGGTGATCTTGAAGTGTCCATTATCGCTCTTTAATTTTGTTCATAACTTTTACATACACATTTCCAAAGCCGAATATGGTGACAAATAATATTACAGCAAAAGCAGAGCTGTAACCTGTTTTCCATTTTTCAAATGCTTCACGTTTTAAATTAATTGATGCTAATTCAGTCGCCGATCCTGGACCCCCTGAAGTAAGCTCAGCTACAAGATCAAACATTTTGAAATTCTCGATCCCTCTAAATAATAATGCAAGAAGTAGAAAAGGAAGGACAGATGGCAATGTTATATGGATAAATTGCTGCCACTTACTAGCCCTGTCAACTTCTGCAGCCTCGTACAAATAATTTGGGATTGATCTTAATCCTGCCAAACAAATTAACATGGTAAAAGGTGTCCACATCCATGTATCGACAATCACAATTGACCAAGGGGCTAAAGTGCTTGAACCAATCATATCAAAAATACCAAAGTCATAGAAAAAATTAACTACGTAATTAAATAGACCTACTTGAGGATTATATAAGTAAGTCCAAAATACACCCACGACTGCAGGGGAAAGCATCATTGGTAAAACTATTAAAGTAGTGAGTAGTTCATTGCCTTTAAATTTTTTATTTAAAAGAAGAGCGAGACCCAATCCAATTAATGCTTGTAAGACTAATGTCCAACAAACGAAGTGGGCAGTTATTTGCATCTTTTCCCATATCTCTTCTTTTCCTAAAATCTTTTTATAGTTTTTTAAACCCACAAATTTTACTTCTCTACCTATTTTATTGGCATAAAAATTGGTGAATGACATTCTTATGGCATAGATGAGAGGATAAATATTTATAGCAAGTAATAGAATTAAAGTNGGTGCTATGAAAATCCAGGCTATTGCTTTATCAGATAAGCCTTTGAACTTTTTAACAGCACTTTTCATATATGTTTTAGATTGAAGGGTGGGATTGATCCCACCCTTTATATTAATTTAGTTATTAAATTTTACCGTCGTCTTCGAAGACTTCAGTCCAATCATCAATAATTTTGTCTAATGCGTCTTTTGCAGAACCTTTTCCATTCACAACGTAGTCATGAATTCTCTCCTGCATTGGAAGCATTAATTCAACAAATGTAGGCTCTTGCCAAAAGTCTTTGACGATGCCCATTGAGTCAAGGAAGCCTTGTGCGTAAACAGCTGAGTCAACGAAATCAGGTGATCCAAGAACATCCATATGACATGAATATCCTCCTAAATCCCACCATTTTTGTTGAATATCTGGCTTTGCAAACCACTTCATGTATTCAAGAGCCAAGTCTTGTTTATCAGAGTAACTCACAACTGAGATACCTTGACCACCAAGAGTAGCTGCACATACGTTTTGACATGGGTTAGCAAAGAAACCAGAAACTCTTCCGTCACTGTCTTCTTTAGAAACGCCAGGCCAGAAAGCATACCAGTTCATTTGAAATGCAACCTGTCCTGATTTATATGCATCAAGATTTGCGACCATATAAGCATCTGAATGCCCTGGAGGTGCACAATCTTCATACATTTTTCTATAAAATTCAACAGCTTCTACAGAAGCATCTGAGTTAAAATAACCGTCCATCTCGTATGGGTTATCAGGATTTTCGTACTCCATACCCCATGCGTACATGGCTGCTGTTACACCCATGGTAATACCTTCAGATCCACGCTCTGTATTGATAGCTGCACCGTATCTTACTTGACCATCAATTTCTCTTCCTTGGAAGAAAGTACACATGTCATATAACTCATCCCAAGTTTTTGGAACACCTAGATCATATCCATGCTTACTTTTAAATTCAGCTTGAAGCTCTGGTCTATCAAACCAGTCTTTTCGATAAGCCCATGCTAAAGCATCACCCATTGCTGGAAGAGCGTAATAGTTAGGTGATCCTTTTGGCCAAGTTGAATATGCGTAAACAGTTGCTGGGTTAAAATCATCCATTGAAATTCCGTTAGCATCAAAGAAATCATTTAACTTAACATAGTGACCATATTCAGCACCTTGTCCAATCCACTGTGAGTCACCAATTAACAAGTCAAAAGTTTTACCTTGGTTATTTAACTCGTTAAGCATTCTCTCAGCAAAATTTGGCCATGGCACAAATTCGAAGTTCATNTCAACGCCTGTTTCAGCTGTAAATTCTTTACTTAATTCTTGTAATGCATTAGCAGGATCCCAAGCGGCCCAGCCCAAAGTCAAAGACTCAGATTTAGCATTTAAAGAAAAAAGTAAGGCAAAAACAGGAACTAGAAATACAGATAGTATTTTTCTCATGTTATTATTCCTCCTCTTTAATAACAAAACAGGCTGATTATACAGTCTTTTTACATATTTATAAATGCAGATTATTCATAGTTTTAAAAACATTTTAAATAGCAGTTAACTGTAATATTATAGTTTGTCGCAGGAGGGGGGTTAAGCGATGTCTATTAAAGGTCCAGCTATATTTTTAGCTCAATTTGCAGGTGATGATGCTCCGTTTAACAATTTAGAGAATATCTCAAAATGGGCTAGTGATTTGGGATACTTAGGTGTTCAGATACCTAGTTGGGATGAGAGGTTAATTAATTTAAAGCAGGCATCTGAAAGCAAAGATTACTGTGACGAAATAAAAGGGACTCTTAAAAGTTTTAATTTAAATCTAACTGAGCTATCGACGCATCTCCAAGGTCAGCTTGTAGCTGTTCATCCTGCATATGACTCAGTATTTGATGGTTTTGCAGCCTCAGAGGTTAGAGGAAATCCATCTGCAAGGCAGCAATGGGCAGTCGATCAATTAATGATGGCTGCTAAAGCTTCAAAAAATTTTGGATTGACTGAACATGTTACTTTTTCAGGAGCATTGGCTTGGCCATATGTTTATCCATGGCCTCAAAGACCAGAAGGGTTAGTTGAAACTGCATTTGATGAACTAGCTAAAAGGTGGAAACCAATTCTTAATGAATTTGATAAGTGTGGGGTGAATTTGTGTTATGAAATTCATCCGGGCGAGGATCTTTTTGATGGAATAACTTTTGAAATGTTTCTAGATAAAGTAGGTAATCATGAACGCTGCAACATGCTATATGATCCAAGCCACTTTGTTTTGCAACATTTAGATTATTTGCAGCATATTGATATTTATCACGAGAAAATAAAAATGTTTCATGTCAAAGACGCAGAACTCAATCCCACTGGTAAACAAGGGGTCTATAGTGGATTTCAATCTTGGAAAAACAGAGCAGGTCGATTTAGGTCTTTAGGAGATGGGCAAGTAGATTTCAAGTCAATTTTCTCCAAACTTACTACTTACGGCTTTGATGGATGGGCTGTTTTAGAATGGGAGTGTGCTTTGAAACACCCTGAAGACGGAGCTAAAGAAGGTTCAGTATTTATAAAAGATCATCTAATTAGAGTGACCGAGAATGCTTTCGATGATTTTGCCGATGCTGGCACTGATCAAGATGCAAACAAAAGAATGCTTGGAATTGAATGATAATATGACCAAAAAATTAAAATTAGGAATGGTTGGTGGCGGCTCAGGTGCATTTATTGGAGAGGTTCACCGTATTGCATCTAGAATTGATGACCGCTTTGAACTGGTCGCTGGTGCCTTTTCATCTAATCCTGAAAAAGCTCAAGCCTCTGGAAGAGATATTGGAATAGCAGATGAAAGGAATTATAAGGACTACCTTGAAATGGTCGAAAAAGAATTGATCAGAGAGGATAAAATAGATGCTGTAGCCATAGTGACACCAAATCATATGCACCATCCGATCGCTAAAGCTTTCATGGAAAAAGGCTTTAACATAATTTGTGACAAACCCCTTGCCATGAATGTTAATCAATGTGAGGAACTAATAAAATGTAAAAAAGACAATAATGTTCTTTTTGCTTTGACTCATAACTACACTGGTTATCCCATGATTAGGAATGCCAGAGCTCTTTGTAAGAGAGGTGACTTAGGTGAAATAAGAGTAATTCAAGCAGAGTATGCTCAAGATTGGCTGACCGAAGATTTAGAAAATAGAATTAATGATGGGGGAAACAAACAGGCCTCTTGGAGAACCGATCCTAATCAATCAGGTGCTGGTGGATGTATTGGTGACATTGGAACTCATGCTTACAATCTGATTAGGTTTATAACTGATCTCAATACAGAGGAGATATCTGCAGAGTTAACATCTTTTGTACCTGGGAGAAAATTAGATGATAATGCTCAAATATCATTACGATTTAAAGGAGGAGCAAAAGGTACTATCTGGTCTTCACAAGTAGCCCCAGGAAATGAAAATCATTTACAAATAAGAATTTATGGTAATAAGGCCGGACTAGAATGGTGTCAAGAAGATCCAAATTACCTTTACTTTACAAAATTTGGAGAACCCAAACAAAAAATTACAAGAGGTGGATCAGGTGCTATGAGCGATGCGGGAGATGTTACTAGAATTCCTGCCGGACATCCCGAGGGATATTTAGAGGGCTTTGCAAATATATATACAGATGTAGCTAATGCACTAATTGATCAGAAAAATGGCAAATTTAATGAGGAAAATCATCATTTTCCAAGTGTAGAAGATGGACTTGAGGGTATTAAATTTATCGAAAGGTCAATCGCCTCAAGCTCATCAAATTCAAGCTGGGTAAGTTTCAATTAATTCCAACTAAGTTTTTTACGTGTATCCCAATAATCTTGAGTGGACAAACTAAAAGACTCAAGAGAGGGCAATTCGGTATCTATTTTTTCAAGACAACTTAAATTTTCATCCAACTGTTTGATTGTTGATGCTCCTGTTAGACAAATTTTAACAAACGGTAGTTGATAAACCCAAAGATAAGACAATTGCTCTAAACTTAGATCCATAGATGAGGCAACTGACTTTAATTCTTTAATTTTATTTTGATGAAATTCTTTATTTGAATTAGTTAGTCTTCCATTTGAGAAAATCTCTTTTGCAATTACATTGATCTTTTTTTCAGATACTTCTTTTAAAATAGAAATACAAGATTGGTCAAAGATATTAATAGTCGTTTGTAAATAAGAAAAAAGATTAAGTTTTTCATTCTTAGTTAAAAGGTCATTAATAGTTTTTTCTTGATCTGGTCCACTAGTTGAAATTCCTATTTCTATTCCATTTTTTTTTATTGTCTCAAGCTCCTTTAGAACATTAATATCATCTAAGACTTTACTTTCTGAATTGACAGAATGAATGTGGTAAAGATCAATACTTTTTCCTAAATTAAGTCTTGTCTCCACCCATTGTTGTTTTAAAAATTCAACAGAGTGATCTTTTCTTTCATGTTGATCTGCCTGAACTTCCCAATTTGCTAAATATTCATAGCCCCACTTAGACCCCACAAAACCATCAAATTGTTTTTGAGCTCTAATCCAACTAGATAAAAATTCCTCAGCATCTCCATATACCCTTGCCGCATCGAAATATCGAATACCTCTTTTGTAAGCATGACTAAGTACTTCGTGACAATGAGATCTCATAGAATTTTTTGATGTGTCGCTACCTAAATCTGAACTATGACCAATATTTATATATCCGGGCCTCCCAAGAGAAGCCAATCCTAGGCCTATTTTATTGTTTAATTTAAACAATTATATGATTTGCTATTTGACTTTTTATTGTCAGTGGGTCAGTTAAATGAATAGTTTGAAAGCCAAGTGATTGCGCCGCCTCAATATTTTCAATACGATCATCAATGAAAAGAGTTTGTTCAGGTGTTAAATTGAATCTTGAAATCGCTAATTTATAAATTTCAGGGTCTGGTTTTACTAAAAACTCTCTACCGGAGATAATTTTATCATCGAATTCTTTCAGGAATGGATGTTGATCTTCCATACCCTCATAAGTCTCATCTGACCAGTTTGACAAGACATAACAGGGGTATCCACTTGATTTTATTTTTCGAAAAATATCAATTGTATCTTGATAAACCCCATTAACCATATTCCTATGATTTGGATAATATTGCTTTATTTCATTCTCATAATTAGGGTAATTTTTTATTGCATCTTTAACTGCATCATCAATTTTTACTCCAGCATCGCACCTCATATCTAAATGAGGAAACGCGATTGTATTCATAAAATATTCTCTTTTAGTTTGATCAGGAATGATATTTTTAAATACATAATGTGGATCCCAATCAAAAAAAACATTACCTAAATCAAATAGAAATTTTGTAATTTTCATCGACTCAATCGACAAAAGAATTAATTAGATTTTCAAGATATTCTTGGCGACCGGACTTTGGTTGAGGGTTTATATTTTTAGCAATGACATTTTTATGAATATCTTCAAGAGACATTGAAGTCATGAGTTGTTTTTCAGAGGCCCACTGTTCATATCTTTGTTTTAAAAAATTCTCATAACTACCATCATTAATCATTTTTTCAACAGCAATAAGAGTTCTTGCACAAGTATCCATAGAGCCAATATGTGCATAGAATAGATCCTCAGGATCTATTGATTGTCTTCTAATCTTAGCATCCATGTTAAGACCTCCTGAGGAAAAACCGCCATTTTTAAAAATATAGTAAAAAGGCAAAACTAATTCTTCTACATTGTTAGGGAATTGGTCTGTATCCCATCCTACTAAGTAATCTCCTCTGTTAATATCAATACTCCCAAAGATGTCATTGGAAAGTGCATATGCAATCTCGTGCTCGAAAGAATGTTTTGCTAAAATAGCGTGATTTTGCTCGATATTTAGCTTGAATTCTTTTTCTAAACCATATTTTTGAAGAAATGCGAAAACATTAGCGGAGTCAAAATCATATTGATGTTTCGTTGGCTCATGGGGTTTCGGCTCAATGAGGAGTAGACCCTTAAAACCAATTTTGTGCTTATGCTCAGCTACCATGTTCAAAAATCTACCAAGCTGATCATATTCTTGTTTCATATTAGTATTTAAAATTGTTTCGTAGCCCTCTCTGCCTCCCCATAAAACATAATTTTGTCCACCTAAAAACATTGTATTTTCCATACACATCTTCACTTGAGCAGCTGCATATTGAAAAACTTCAGGATCAGGATTAGTGGCAGCTCCTGACATATACCTTCGATGACTAAAAAGATTAGCAGTTCCCCAAAGAAGTTTAACCTTACTAGTTTCTAATTTTTTTGAAATTTCATCAACTATGGTTTTTTGTAACTTCTCTGTTTCTGAAAAATTATTTCCCTCAGGAGCTACGTCGACATCGTGAAAACAAAAAAAAGGAATTCCTAATTTTTCAAAAAATTCGAATGCATTATTGAGCTTATCTTTTGCTTGTTCTATTTTGTCTCCTGCTTCCATCCATGGTCTTAAAAAAGTCTGTCCTCCAAAAGGGTCACCACCCGGCCAATTAAAAGTGTGCCAGTAACACACTGCCATTCTCAGATGTTCCTCTAATGTTTTTCCTAGAATTTTTTTATTTGCATCATAAAATTTAAATGAAAGTGGATTTGTAGAGTCTCTACCTTCATATTTAATTGTAGGTATATCTTTGAAATAGTCAGACATAAATTAGTCGTAATAAAACATTGGAGCTTTTTTAAATTCTTCCCATGCATGCGGGTCATGCCCAGTGACTACTGTAGCATTTTTGTCTTTTGCAATTTTTTTGAGTTTTTTTACAGAGTCAACAACGTCAACAGCAGAGCAAACAAGACCTGGTAGTGTTAAATTGTTCCAATGATCCATTGTGTAAGCTGCATCTATAGTAAGCAATACATAACCTGAATTTGGTAAATTTACTAAAAAAGACTGATGGCCCGGTGCATGCCCCGGAGTAAAAATTACAATTATTGATCCGTCGCCATATAAGTCATAAAAGTCATCATTTTTATCTCTTAAAAATTTCCAATTAATTCCGGGTTTATCAAAGTCTTTTCTAATATATGCGGGCTTCGAGAACCAATCAGGATTAAAGGCATAATCATATTCCTTCTGTTGAACTAGGTGTGTTGCATTAGGAAACCTTCCAACACCGCCTGAGTGATCGAGGTGAAGATGAGAATGTAAGACATATTTTATACCTTCTGGATTAACCCCAATAGAATTAAGCTGATCAATACAATTTTCTGTTTTGCCCATAATTGGATCATAAGCCGCAACAACAGAACCCCAATGAGCATGTTTATCTTCACTAACCTCTTTTGCATTGCCTCCGTCAATTACCACATCCCCTTTTGGGTGTCTTATCAAAAACCATGGAACAGGTATCTCAAAATCCTCATTAGATTGGTTCATTTTTATATATTTCATTTTTGTTTTTAGTGTGCCGGTCTGAAACATATAGAGTCTCATATCAGTAGAAACTTGTGAGTTCGTCAAGTGACTATATTCTTTTTTTGACTTTTCAATTGCTTCTTTTATGGAATATTCTTCAACTTTTTGATCCGTCTGTTTATTAGTAATAATTTTATCAAATTGATCCAAATCAGATTTTTTGTAACTTACGCTTAATTTTTTTTCCATCTATTTAAATTCTATCTCAATAAATTTGTAAATAAAATCATTGTTATTAAATACATTGTGGTTAACTCCCTTTTCTCTAAAGTAAGATCCACCTTTTGCTAGTTTTGAAATTGTTTCCTCGCCATCATGATTAACAATTTTTAGTTCCCCATCTAGCAAGGGTACTACCACATAATCGTATTCATGGATATGCTGACCAGTTGAGTCCCCAACTTCAAAAGACCACTCTGTAACTCTGGTTTTTTGATTATCTATCATGACATTGGCTTTAGCCATGTCGTTAGATATTTCTACAGGGTACGCCCTCAGCTTTTTCAGCCTTTAGAGCTTCGGCAGCTTTTGTTGCTTTTTCAACTGAGTCGAAAACAAGTTCAGGAAAAAGAACAAAAGGTTTTGCTCTATCAGCACTGAGCTGTCCAACACACCAGGTCTTACCGGGTTCAACACACATGACCATATATGTTCCAGGTATAGGACCATAATGCCTGTTATTTAAAGCAAAAAGGCACTCTGCCATATCATTTAATTTATCTACGTCTAAATTTTGAAGTGCTTTTTTTTCTAGTTCATTTAAAGGAGTATCAAGAGCTCCAAGTGTTTCTTTTCCCCATGGGATCTCCTGCATATTTTGTTTTTTCATAATTTAAGGTAAAGGCCCGTCCTTTAAAAAACCTTTAAGAGTGTTTTCCATAATTCTGGAGACATTATTATTATAATTATTATGTGAAAGACTACCGCACCAAGCCAAAGACCCTGGTGCAAACATAGCTCCGTTGTTAGGTGTTTTATAGTAAATCATATCAGCTCTTACCATTGGATTTTCATGACCACCGCCATAGTAGCCGCGAACAGCAAAGTGTATTTCCTCGTTAACTTGCAACATCATATTAGAGTGATCTTGTGAACGAGCCAAATAATATGCATTATGTGGAGTTCCAAACTCTAAGTCATACCTATCTAATTCTAAACCAGCAGCTCCTCCACCAACTAAACCAAAGTCACCAATAACCTCATCTGCTCCAATCCCTTCAAAGATCCATGAACATTCAGGTTTAAAGCTATCTTCTTCTCTTTTGTAGTATGAAGAAACGTCAAATCCATATGATGTAAAAGTTAAACCACAAACTTTAGAAGGTATTCTTCCTCGAGCTCTCCACATACCTCCATATTTACCATCAAAGGCATTATTGTATTCACCTGGGTTAGATGTCCATGCTCTTGTGCCAGCCTCACCTTTTCGTACTTCAGTAATATTGGAGTTGTCTGGATGATATTCACTAATCCAGTAAAATCCATCCGAACCTAAATAAAAACATCTACCACCTTGCATTTGATAGGACTCTAAGGCGTCCATATATTTCTCAGATGAATACTCAGGGTGACTTCCAGTCATCACGACTTTATAACGATTTAATAAATTTATACCTTCATGTTCCAAATCTTCATCTGTAAGAACATCAAACTCAAAGCCCTTTTCCTCAAGCCAGTCTGTTAAATGTAAGTCGGCATTTAGTTGCCATAATGATGGAGAAAGCCAGTGTCTGTATTTAGGTCTCATATTAAGGATTGGTCTAAGTCTTGATGAAATAGATACACCATGTCCATCAGAGTGAAGTGAGTAAGTTGATAAACCATATTCTCTGTGTTCATTTAAATATAAATCTGCAGGTTCTAGCACAGGAACTTTACCTGCGAGTAATTGAGCTACGACAGAATTAGTTCCAAGATTATCATTGGAGTAAGCCATATAACTGTTTGTGGGTAAGAGAAATAAAATTTTAGCTGTGGCTGTCCCTCTTGGAGGTTTTACACAAAAAGGAATATAATCTTCATTTTCTGACTCTTCTCTTCCATCAACTCTAAGTCGAGCAGCATACACACCACTTTTCAGACCCTCTGGGATTTTTAATGTAAAATCAACATCCCATCTTGCATCATCGATATCATCATCATGGAAATGGATAGCTCCGTACTCTTCAGGTTTGTGATGGAAAACCATTTCATCCGCTGTCCAGTTATGTCCTGTCATACCTCTGTTTGGCATATTAATAATAAATCCGTGGTGATTATTTGGAGAAGTATCAACAATCTTTGTTGAAGCAATGTTTTTGCCAATATTCGCATGAAAGTCCCAAGCGCCTACGACTGTTGACCTGACAGTGGTATTACACTCATCATAGCTTGATGCAAGTGTTTCGATCTCAGCCTTCGATAGCGCGATATTAGATAATCTAGGTCTGTCTATCTTGCCATTAAAAGTCTTGGTTTGCTCAGGTAATTCAATGGGATGAGGTACTTCTTTAAAATGACCTCCGGAAATGTGCCTACCAGATCTATTATTTAATGTAGTAGCTGCAATTAACAATGGAGCATCATTAGCGGCAGGTAAAACTGAACTAGTGGTCTCAATAATAGCTGAGGTTTCTTCAATTGGATTCAAAATAGCCATACCTAAACCACCATTTGTGGATGTAACCCTAGGTTCTTGGTGAAGGGTAAGCCTTCTTGATTGTGCATCAAATGTTGCAATTACCAGATACCAAACTTTTCTTAAAAGTTTTTTTTCTGAGGAGACAGTAACAACCTGAGATCCATCTCCTATTTCTACAGATAAACATCCCTCATCATTAATGAAGAGACCATAGCCTTTTTTTTCTTCTTCATTAAATTTAGTGAAAATTCCTTGTCTACCTTTATCTGGCGTTGTAGGAAAAATATAAGCTTGCATAGTAAAGCTCTCTAAATTTAAATTATCATGCTGAGGCATGATGATGTACGATCCACCATGTATTCTCTGGTTTTTCCCTTGATAAGTTCCATTACAACTGGCATCTATTTCAGCTTCTTTATACCCAGGGCCTTCTGGATTTGTATCACCGTGTATAAGACGGACTAATTGAACTTCATAACTATCATTGTATTCAGCATTAATATAAAATTTAACTTCTTCACCTGGATGAGCTGAGTACTTATCGCTATAACCTGTTATTTTTAACATTACTCTTCCCCGCTATACTCCTCAAGAAGTCTGTTAATTCTTTTTAAAAATATTGCATGTTCACATGCCTCTTCAGATGAATAAGAGTCTTCAGTTATTTCAACTGGCTCACCTCTAACTCCTGTTGTTATTCCAACTCTATAATCTTCATGCCTTCTTAAACAAACAGTTACAAAACCATTTTCTTTACTTCCTCTTCTTAACTTATCTAATAATGTTTGGAGATCTTGGCTATGCTGAATGACACCATGGTCTCGAGTAGCAGCCCTTCCAACTGGAGTTGCTCTGTGTTCTTCAATTAAAGATTTTAATTTTTGAGGATCTCTCAACATTTTTAAAATGTATTTTTTGGTAATAAAATCATCAGTGTGTTTATGTCCTTTATTTAANTGNACGTTTGAGGGATGCTTGTAGCTGTAATCAGACATAATTATATTTTAAATATAGTTAACCTTTCGCACAGTTTTTTGTTCCAAATAATGAAACACAATACGAAAAATTCTTATTCCTCCTCAATTTTAAGTACTTTATCATCATAATGCATAAACGGAAAGTATTACAGTTGCCACAGCCATTCCTATTAATATAAGTGGCCAACCATATCCGCCTCCCATTCTATCAATATAGTTTCCTTGTTCCTCAACATCGTCAGGTGCCAAATATTCATCACCATTTAGTATAGGTTTTTTTGGCAAAGTCGATAAGTCCATCTTATTAGCTAAAAACCAAATTAGAAATATACCTGCTACCCACCAAATTATTTGGTAAGCCCATAGTGAAGGGACTCCCATCACCCAATTATCATAACTTTGATCCGCGCTACCAAATATTAAGTTTCCAAAAATTAAACCTGGACCAATAGAAAAAAATGCCCAAATTAAAAAAAAGACATAGGCAAGAGATTTTATTTTTTTTCTTGATGGGTGAATACCCATATGTTCATTTAAAAAATTGTGGAATGATGCTCGATGTTCTTTATCTGTATCGTTACTTGCAAATATAGAGGATAAAAAACATACAATCACATTAAAGAATAAACCCCATAAACCAGAGTAGATTGTTAGTGGCCATCGCCCCCAAGGAAGAGAATTTCCTGTTAGCTTATGACCAAAAGTTTCAGCTAAAGTTACAAAACCTAATCCGGTGATGAGTCCTAGAATTGCCCCACCTCTTGTGATCCATTTAAACCAAAGCATTCCAAGTAAAACAGGAAATAATTGGAAACCAAAAGCGATTGCTAATCCACCAAGTAATATTAGAGAAGTTTCAAAAAAAGTTGCAAGATACAGTGCCGCTAAGCTTAATAACAACATCGCTAACCTAGCAACTAATAACTCCCTTTTCCATGTAGGGTTACTATCGATATATGGTCTGTAGAGATCTCTTGCCACCATGCTGCCTGAGGTCATTAAAAAAGCAGATAATGTAGATTGAAGAGCAGCAATTATGGATATTGCTAAAAATCCAACAATGATTGGTGAGAGATTACTGAAACTTTCAACAAACACATAAATTAAAGATGATATATTTTGTAGACTTAGCTCAGGGAATATTTGGTTAATGGCGAAACCATTTGAATTAACAATACTATTAGCTCCAAGAAGATGTGCTCCAACACCTAATAAAGGGGCGAATATAAATAAAAATATACCAACTACAGCACCTGACCCCCAAACTTGATAAAAGTAAAATGACCTTGGTGATTTTACTGAATAGCTCCACATCGAAAATGTAGGAGAAAGCACAATACCCATATAAGAGAGAGTAAAGGATAAAATCATAACTGCTGTCCAAGGGCCTCCTAACGGGTTATTTTTTCCAATACCTGCAACCCACTGAATTACACCAGGAACGTTGAAATATCCTGAAATATCGCCGCCTCCGTAACCTCCAGTAGTTCCCCAAGCTCCAAACGACATAAAACTGTTCGCCATAGATAGGTCTTCAAAAAAACTTAAACCTCCTAAGTAATTAAATACACCAACACCAAGTGCTAAGAAAAAAACAAAAAATAACCATGATTGAACAACGCTTACACTCACCATGGGTTTAAATCCACCAGATACTATATAAAATAAGACAACAGCAGTTAGTGCCCACATTGCAGAGTCTCTAGTTATTTCACCTCCGCTAATAAACTCTACAACATTACCTGTTGATCCAATAATTATACCAAGAAATGGAACAGCAAAAAATAATCCGATTATTAAGACTACAATTCTAAGAGTATTACTTTGATAATATTTATAATACATCTCTCCTGGGGTGATAAAATTAAATTTTCTACTTAGCATCCACTGCCTTTTAAAAAATAGTATACTTCCAAGAGGAATTGTTATTACAATTGCAGCAGTAGCTAAAAAAGAGTATCCATCTGCATAAATTAATGATGGAAAAGAAATGATAGTTATGCCTGCAAATGTAGTTACTGTTGCAGAGAAAAAGAATACCCAGGGAGATACATTTCTATCTGCTAAATAGTAAGCCTCAGGGGTTTTATTTTTTCTAAGAGTTCTAGCTCCCCAAAAAAGACAAAAGCTTATATAAAGGACAAGAAAGAAAAAAAACCAATAGAGATTAGCGACCATAACTCAAACTTGAATTAAGAGTTGTAATCAGTCTTTTCCTTAATAATTCTGAGTGCCTCTAATAAATATACTCTAAAGACTTCATGGTTTTCACTCATCGGGAAATGACCAATATCTCTCATTTCAATATAAACTCCTCCTTTTATTTGTCTGGCAGTATCTTCTGTTGCTTCGGGAGGGGTTAGGTAGTCATAAGTACCAGTCAGCATGATAACAGGGCACTTGTGACCATCGATATTTTGTAGCTCATCTCTTAAATCATGATCAACTGAGTAAAAATGAAGGTCTCCTTTAAAAGCCTCTGATCCTTGAGTGTAATAATGCCAAGTTANCCATCTATCCATNTCTGGAGATTGTGGGGCCATTAAATCCCAAACACCACTACCACACACTTGAGCTGCATTGGCATGAGGATGCCTCCACCAATCAATATAAAAGCCAGGGGAATAATGCGCAGCCTCGACAGGGATCACAGCTTTAAATTTATTAGGATACTTCAGGGCTAATTGAAGAGCCACGTTTCCTCCAAAAGAAGAACCCATAAATATAGGGTTTTCAAGGTCTAAGGCCTTACAAAGTTCTACAATAAAATTACAGTAATGCTCTGCTGTTAATTTGTATTCCTCTTTCCACCATTCTGTATTATGAGGTGGATCTGATTTACCATGTCTTGGAAGGTCGTAAGCGATAACTTGATAATTTTGAGTAATTTCTTCATCTTCCAGTAATCCTCTCCACTGATGATTGTGGCATCCAGCAGTATGCTGACATACTAATGGAGTGCCTTTTCCATTTGAAAGATAAAAGACTTTATACTGTTGACCATCTACCTCGATGGTAACGTATCTACCTATTGGGTCATGATGTTTTACTGCCATAAATTTTTCCTTTCAATTCTCTTGATCATACTGGGACTCCTGATTGTCTTAGCAATTCAAATTGAACAGTAAAGTTTCTAAGATTTTGCATTAAGACTAAATGATTGCCCTCGATTTTAAGGTCTTCTCTAAATGAGGCTGCATAGATACCATGAAACATAGGTTTTGGAACAGGCTTTGCAAACTCTCTCCATGTTTGCTCTGATGCCCTTAATGCAAAGTCATATGGATCTAAACCACCAGGGTTGGTATTAATATTTTTTACCTTTCCATCATGCATCTCGATAATTACTTTCACACTACCCATGTCGAAAAGAAATGAACAAGTATAATATTTAGCCATCGCTTTTATGGTTTCATCTTTTTCAGTAAGCTCTTTATATTTTTTTGCCCAGGATTTTACATCTATACTCATGTTTTATACCTATTTCTTTTTCCTGGGTGTCTTTGTGGCTTGTTCATCAAATCTCATATGCTTGTCCTTCTTAGGATCATCGTAGTCACCTAAAATATTCCTGATATTACTTGCCTCACCGGGCGACATACCAATTTCTTTTAAAAGACTATCTAAGAACGGCTGTTGTGCTCTATATCGAAGAGCAGAATTCACAACATTATCTGCTAAAGATCCTTTTTTGGAATATCCACCTGAGGACGCAGAGGGGTTATCAGCGTTGCCGCTTCCTTCAGCTCCTCCTCCTCCTTGACTAAACCCAGGTAATCCATTTACATCGACAACTTTAATTGAGTCAATGTTTTGCATTGGTCTAACCCATTCTCTAATAATACCCTCAATTTTTTCAGCGAGTTTTTGTCTAAGTGCACTTCTTCTACTTGCATCACTTCTAGCATTTTCCGCTTCATTTAGGGCTTTTTTGCCAGCTGCTTCAATTTCATATCTAATTTTCGCAGCCATTGATGCTAACTTTTCTCTCTCAGCATTTTTACTAGCGTCTATTACNCCNAGAGCTTTTGTCTTCTCAGCNTGTTCNACATCTCNAATGGTGTTGACTTTTTCCTCAGCTTCTACNGCNTTAGCNCGAGCATTTTCTTCTTCCATTTTAGTTTTTAAGACTGACTTAGATTTTTCTAGGACTTCCATTTGTTTTTGCTTTTCTTCAATTTCTATTCTTTTTGCCTTTTCAATATCTAAGACTCTTGTCTCTTGCTCAGCAGCAATTTTGAANGCATCAACATTTTTCTGTTGAGCAGTTTTTGCATTTTTAATTTGCTCCTCAGCCATAATATAAGCCTCTTCAGACTCATATCTTTTTCTAGCNTCTTCTTTTGCTGTTTGAGCTTTTTCCTCAGCAAGTTTAATATCAACTGATCTTTGTTTTTCTAGACGACTGAATTCAACATCTCTTTCCAATTCAAGAATAGTTTTTTCTGTCTCAATATCTTTCTGTTTAATCTCGATAGAAGTTTGTTGTTTAAACTCATTTTGTTCTTTTCTTCTTTTCTCAATTTCTTGGATAAGTTTAGTTTCTTGTAAACTTTTTTCCATCTCAACAAAGTCTTTCTTGCTAATCTTAGCAATCTCAATATCTTTTTCTGAGGAGATTTCAGCCAGCTCAGACTCTTTGTCTTTCTCAGCTTTTGTTTTTACTGTCTCAGTATTTTCGATAGCTCTTTGTTGTTCAATTTCACGTTTTTGTTGATACTTTGAAAATTCTTCCTCTTTTTCAATTTCAAGAGTTTGCTTGATAGATTGGAGGTTTTTATTTCGAATACTTACCTCTGTATCTTTCTCAATATCATTTCTTTTCTTTTTACGTGACTGAGTAAATTCTGTTATTTGAGTTAAACCCTCAGCATCAAATGTATTTGAAGGGTCGAATACACCCACGGGAGCTTGGTTAAGAGATGTCAAAGACACGGTCTCTAACTCCAAACCAGTGTGCTTAATTGCTTCTTCAACATGAGATGCAACATTTTTAATGTACTCAGATCTATTCTCTTGAATTTCATCAAGGCTCATTTTTGCGGCAACAACACCTAATCCATCAACAAAACGACCTTGAACAAGTTCTTTTAAATGATCAGGCTCTAGTGTTCTATTTCCCAATGTTTGCGCGGCTATTGAGACAGCCTCAGTTGTTGGAGCTACTCTCACATAGAATTCAGCCGTTACTTCTGCCCTCATTCTATTTTTTGTAATAAAAGATTTACTGCCGTTTCGTTGAACCTCTATACAAAGAGTTTTCATACCCACTGAGGTAATGTTATGAATAATAGGTAAAACGAAGGCACCTCCGCTGATCACAACTTGTTCACCTCCCATGCCGGTTCTAACAAACGCTATTTCCTTTGAGGAACGCCTGTACAACCAATGTAGCAAGTAAACTATAATTGCTATTGCTAACGCTATTAAGATAATTATCGCAATAATATCTGCACCACTAGTAATGTTCATACCTATTTATCACCTCCTAAATTGATGTTATTGTCCATTAACTCTCATGTCTTGTATTGCTGCTTTGTAAATTATTAAACCAAAAACTATTTTATTTAAAAAGTCTGCTAAATTGTAAATAACATTAACACTGTTGGGGTCAATGCCCCCACCCAAATGCTCTATGAAATATCCCATTGGGTATATAGCCCATCCAATTGTAATAATGAGTCTGTTTGAGAAAAAAACCATTTGTACATTTTCATTTCCACATCTAGCATTTGCTCTTCCAGCCTCTCCAACATATAACTCACCGAGTATGTACAACCAACCAGCTAACCAAACAATGAAACCTAATGTCTTACTCATGTAACCCGCTGCACCTAAGAAACCTGCTACAACAAAAACTAAAGTTCCAACTAATAATCTCCAGAACATGCCTTGTTTAACTTTGACGACTGACATAAGCATTGCATAAAAAATAAGTACAAGCATTGGAAAGTTAAGAAACCAATCTATATATCTTAATAAAGTCGGGGCCGTGCCGCTTACTACCCAGAGATTTTTTACGAAGAAATAATGTATNGAGGACATCAAGCATACAACAGCTATCATTGTCATTGGTGTATGAAATCTTGTGCTTACTTTGCTGCGCTCAAAAAAGAAAAATAATGTGGCACCAATCATGCCAACGGAAATTAACCAGAAAGACCCCCCTACAATGTCGTAAGGGAGAAGCATTTTATTCATTAAAACTTATTCCTCTTATGTACATATTACCCGTCCTCTTTAACTAATAATAATTTTTGTTTCATATTTTGAAATAAATATTCATTGTAAAAACAACAAAATCTGTTGATTAAAGACATTTTTTTATATTTGCTCCCTAATATGGGGTGCTCTGGAATAAAGAGCAACTAGAGGTAGAATAAGAAGACCAAATATAAATTGTTGACCCTCAAAACTTAAACCTAGTCCTGCCAAAAATGTACTAATGACTTGAAGTGCAAGAACACCGATTACTGTAAATCCGTATCCTCCATATCCACCTAATAAGGAAGTTCCTCCTACAGCCACAGCTGCCACTGTTAAAAATAAATATTGATCACCTACACCAATGAAACCTCCACCACTCCAACCCAGTAACATTGCTCCAGTTGCTGCAGAAGTAAATCCACTAATGACATAAACTCCAACCCAATATGCTCTCTCAGAAATTGATAATCTGTCAGCAGATAACCTTTTTCCACCAACAGCATATAAGTTTCTTCCCCACTTAGTGTGTCTTAGTCCAACAATTAATAAAATTGAAATCAATATCCAAATTAAGATAACTGGAGGTATTGGAAGACCAAAAAATTTTCCATTTAATGAAGCTAGGTTTTTTAACCAGTCTGGAACAACACCAAACACAGTTCCACCTGTAACAGTAGGAAGTGATACCAATATCTGTACTCCACCTACTACCATGAAGCCAACTCCAAGCGTAACTATTAATGATTGTCCTTGGAGATTAAAACTTATCAAACCATTGAAAAGCCCGACGATCGTACCAAAAGCAAGAATAACTATAAACGCAAGCCAAGGAGGAACTCCAAGTGAAATAAGTGACATTAATCCTAAATTAGTCGCNCCAATTAAAAATGGTATTGATAAATCGAGGCCACCTAACATCACAACTAATGTCTGACCAATTGTTGCAATTCCTAAGAAAGAAGCAAAAACTAACATAGATTTAATATTCTGTAATGATAAGAAGCCATCAATAGAAACTGATCCTATTATAAAAAGACCAACTAATACTGCGACTCCTATAATTACGCTTTTGTTAATGTTTAAAAATTTGTAAGCAAGAAATGCTAAGATTAAAAAACCTAATAATATGATTGCTGATACGACTGTTCTACCTGAGAAGAACCCGGGTACCAAAAAACATAGTAATATAAAAAGACCTAAAAGAAGTAAAAATCCCGTAACAGCTATCCAGTTCTTTGCAATGAGGTCCCAAAAAAGGCTTCTTTTACTTGTGGTTTCAGTAGTCTCAGGGGGTTGAGATCCATCTTCCTTTACTAAAGATCGATAAGACCATCTAACTAAGAAAAAATGCCATCCCCAAAGAATAATGGCAACAACAGCTACAGAGTAAAATGCAACCTGTATCCAATCAGTTCTATCTACATAACCAAGAACTGCGGTACCTATCCCAGCAGCAACAGCAAAAAGAATTCCGAGTCCTTTTAAAAAATTATGAGTTCTTTTCTCCATTTACTAAACTTTTCTATCTTCTGATAGACCTCCCCATTTTTCAAGTCCTTCTTGAGATTTTAATTTTATTTTATAAACGCCAAACGCTTGCCATATCAGAGGTGAAATAGCTATTCCAATTGCTGTAATTAAAATCATTTTCCAATAAGGATAACCAATTGCAAAGAACATCGCAGACCATGTTAATGCAGCTATACTTAAAATAGCAATGTAAGGTCTGAACCTAGCAAATGATATTTTTGCTCCCATTGTTAAATATGTAAAAAATTGAAATACAAATATTGCAAATATAATTAGAGCTGCTTCTTTAAGCCAAGTAACATCACTTGTGATAAATTCTCCTCGGATAGGTCTTGTATATTTAACTGATGATGTATCGCCAACAATTAATTCTGTAATAATTGGAGAGTAAAACTTACTTCCATCATCAGTAATAATTGTTCCAGAAGGTGAGGCTAAAAAGTATACAGCGAGTATTGCTAATATACCGAGGAAAATAATGAAAACATTATTCAAATTGATATTCGAGAAAAGAGTTGGTGCCGTGAGTAAAAAAAGTAAAAATAAAATTAGTATTACAGCGTATCCATCTATGCCGAAGAAACTCTGTCTATTTGACTCAATTCCGTAATAAGATATTGCAGCAAATACAATAAATGAAATTGCTATTGCAAATAATACCAATGTTTGTGTTTTGATTTCTTTTCTAAATCTTGGCATAGCAATTATTACTATCGCAGATGTAAAGAAAACTATTCCTCCTAAAGTTGCGACAGCGTAAGCGAAGCCAACCAAAGCACTCGAGGAAGATGAAAAATCAGGCAATCCTGCACCAACTCTTAGATATTCAGATGTAAAATACTGAGGAGCATAATTTAAAATNTATTGTAAGTTNGTACCCAAATCAGCGTTAACGAAATAAGCCTCTCTCGTGCCACTCCAAACACAACCNAAGAAAATAACAATTGCTGCAATAATAAAAGACACTGTTGGGCCATCTCTATGTTTAACAAGCAAATAGACGAGATAAATCAAGGCTGCTATTCCGATAGCAATAAACATCCACACTGTAGAATTTCCACCCTCTGCGCATGCCTTACCTGTGATTAAACAATCACTCCCGGACTCAAGAGCTTTTTCAAAAATCTCAGCATCTTTAGATTTACCTCCAAAACCTCCTACAGTCCCTCTAGTTACTTGATCAAATTTCATATGAATTTGAACAGCAGCAGCACTTAATGTTCCAATAATAAAAAATACAAAAACTGATAAATTTTTGAATGCTTTTTGAATATAAGGAAGTGCAATAAGTATTAAAAGAGAAGCCACCAATACCGCACCGTATGATAAGTCTGTTACGAAACTTTGAAATCTTTCAAATCTAAAAGTTGATAAAATAAAATTTATTAAATAAATGTTAACTGAACCTAGAATAGCTCCAAACGCACCGCCTCTTCCACCAATTAAACTAGACCCTCCTAATACAAGTGCTGTAACTGCCATCAATGTATAAGTAGTACCTTGAGTTGGGTCTCCNGAACCAATTAAACCTGTAAAAGCAATAGCTGCGAGTGCAGCGTAAACTCCACCGATAATATGAGCACCAATTCTTACAATGTAAATTCTTACTCCACTTGTATAAGCAGACTTTTCATCTGAACCCATTAATTTTAAATGTTGCCAGTATGCAGTATGTGTTAGTGCATACCAAATAAGTGTCGAGAAAATTAAAAGTATCAGTGTGGGTTGTACTACCTCAGTTCCAGCACTCCAAGATAACATCCAATCAGGTGCTCTTCCTCCTGGTCTTGGTAAAATAACTAAATTGATACCAGAGAAAGCAAGAAACATACTTAAGGCAACTATTATTGGTTGAACTCTNATAAAAATTACGATTAAGGCATAAAGAAATTGGTAAATTACTCCTATTGCAAGAGCACATATGAAATACGCAACTGGCGATTGAATGTAACCTGCAGCATAAAGTTGTATTGTCGTTACATTAATAAAACCAATAAGTGGTCCTATTGATAAATCGACTGTCACTCTGCCGGCTAAAGCCAACGCAGTAAGAGCATAAGTAGCAAGAATAAGAGGTGTTGAAACCATAATTGCAGTTCCAATACCCGAACCTGAAATTATTTGTGGTCCTCTAATCATCGCAAAAATCATTAGGGCAAAAAATATAAATATTGGGACGATTAAGTATTTTGTTGACTGAGGATCAGAACCTGGAATTTGAGAGGGTTTTATTGCTGCTACAAGTTGATTAACCATTATTATTAGTCAAAATATACGACTTTGATACCCCCTCTATCAGACTGCGATCTTCCATGACCTACTTTAAGCTTATCTGTTTCAACAATTTTAATTCTCTTTGAGTCCAAATCAATATTTTTAGTAAAACCATTTTTAAAAGATGTCTTACTAATAAGAGTGTTTAAATTATTTTCGATATATTTTGTGTTGTGTTTACCCTCNATNAAGTTTTTGTCTTTGAGAAGACAAATTAAAAAGGGGATGTTTGTCTTAATACCTTCAATCTGGGTACCCTCTAAAAATTTTATTAATTTGGATATAGCATCGTCTCGAATTAAGTCATGAGATATAATTTTTCCAATCATCGGATCATAATAGAAACTTACTTCATCTCTTTCATCATATCCCCAATCTAATCTTATGCCATTTGGTATTTTAGGAAACTTTAATTTAGTTATTTTTCCTGGAGATGGTAAGAAATTTTGAGATGGATCCTCTGCATAGACTCTGCATTCAATTGAATGTCCATAAGTTTTAATTTTATTTTGATTTAAAAATTTATTTTTTCTATTGAAAGCAAAATTTATTTGCATAGAAATTAAATCATTATTTGTTACTAACTCTGTAACAGGATGTTCAACTTGAATTCTTGTATTCATCTCAAGAAAATAATATTTCATCTCTTGGACATCATATATAAACTCTACAGTACCTGCTCCTTCGTATTTTACATCAGAAGATAATTTTACAGCGGCTTGAGCCATATTGTTAATTAATTCCCTATCTACTTCTGGTGCCGGAGACTCCTCAATTATCTTTTGATATCTTCTTTGCATAGAGCAATCTCTTTCAAATAGGTGGACAGATCCCTTAGCACCAAATCCAAAAACTTGTATCTCTATATGTCGAGCGTTGGTGATAAATTTCTCAATAAAAATATCTCCATTACCAAAAGATTTTGCTGCAAGATTACTAGTTTTTTCAATTGCATTAGCTAGGTCTTTAAAGTTTTGGACGACGCTCATGCCTATCCCCCCACCACCAGCACTTGATTTTACAAGTAAAGGGTAACCTATAGCTTCACATTTTGTCTTAAGTTGTTCATCGCTTAATTTGTGAACATTATTTATACCCGGACATATAGGTATATTGGAATTTAGGGCTAATTCACGAGCAATATCCTTATTTCCCATTGATTTTATTGATTTTGGTTTAGGGCCAATCCATGTGATACCTCTGTCTATCACCTCTTGAGCAAAAGTGTCGTTTTCTGATAAAAAACCAAAACCAGGATGAATAGCATCCACATTTGATTTTGTAGCTATTTCTAAAATCTTATTGTAAGANAGATAACTTTCCTGAGCTTTACTAGGTCCTATATNATAAGACTCGTCAGATAATCTTACATGCTTTGAATTCTTATCTGCATCTGAATAAACAGCAACTGATTTGTGACCTAATATTTTACAACTTTTTATAATTCTATTTGCTATTTCACCGCGATTAGCAATTAAAATTTTTTTCATTTCTTATCAACGATATAAGGCATTTTAGTATGATTGCCATTTGAAGTTTTTTGTGGATTTTTTTTATCAGAGGAAATTTTTTCTCTCAGAGCCTTTAAGATTTCTACAGCATTAGGAGTGTCAGANTGGACACAAATTGTTTCACATCCTACAACNACATCNTTTCCTTGAACAGTTTTAACTTTATTTTCATTCATTGCTCTTAAACAACGCTCCACAGCTCTATCAGTTGGATAATATTTATTTCGACCCTTGGCNATAACCAAATAACCTGTTTCATCATATTCCAAGTCAGAGTAAAATTCTCCGTAAAATTTTANNCCTCTTTCTTTGTATACTTTTTCGTGAAAGGTATTAACCATTCCGAAAATACCAACATTAAAAATTTCAGCTGCGTCAGCAATTCCATGAGCCACATCTTCCTCTTTTGCAGAGACACCATATAAAGATCCATGAGGTTTGATATGGTTTAATGGCATTTTATACTCATCCAGAAAGGCTTTGATCGCACCAGTTTGATACATCACAAGATTTTTGATTTCCTCACGTTTCATTTTCATTGGCCTTCTTCCAAACCCCACTAAGTCAGGATAGGCNGGGTGCGATCCAACTTTCACATCATATTTTTTTGCAAGCTCGACAGTTTTCCTCATTGTGTTTGGGTCTGAGGCGTGAAACCCACAGGCTACATTAGCAGCATCTATATAAGGCATTATTTCTTCGTCATCTGCGAAGGAGTAAATACCAAAACCCTCACCCATATCGCAATTCAAATCGACCATGAATAATAAATTCCTCTCATTTATAATTTACAGAAAATCAGGCTTTTATGTGAAAATCTTTTCCACATGNTGGAACAATTTTGCTTATATTTTTCAGAATATAGGTATTATTATAGATACTTATATATAAGTAAGGAGGATAAAACTATGACATTGCTTAAAAAGTTCATAGCTATTTTAGCTGTTAGTTTTGTCGGTGTCGCAGGTAACTTAAATGCTGACATTTTAGACGAAATTCCAGCTGATATTAGAGACTTCGTTTATAATCCTGACTTTATGGATCCTAACCAACCGCTTGGTGAAAGTGTATACAGAAATTGGAAAAGTGATAGACCACTTCCTTGGACTATCGGTTATGCAAGTTCTTACGCAGGTAATCTATGGAGAAAAGGTGTGATGGAGAGATTGTACGGTGACTATTTACCAAAAATGAAAGCAGCAGGTATTCTTAATGATATCGTTGTTACACAATCTAACCTAAAAGACGCGGTTCAAATTCAACAAATGAGACAGTTAACTGATCAAGGAGTTGATGGATTAATAGTCTGTTGCTCAAATCCTGTTGCATTAAATCCAACTATTGAGTATGCGTACGGAAAAGGTGTTCCTACTGCATCTATGACAGGATACTTAACTTCAGAATATGCTATCAGTACATCTGTTAACTACAAATTAACCGGATATTATATTGCACAATGGTTAGCAGAAACTATTGGTGGTGAAGGTAATGTTGTTGTTATGGAAGGAATTCCTGGAACATCAGCATCTGACTCACAGCACCAAGGTATGCTAGATGGATTTGCAGAATATCCAGACATTACTGTTGTTGCTGAAATTGCACACATGTGGACACCACAAATTGCTCAAGCTGAACTTCAAAAATGGTTATCAGCTAACACAACTCAAGTTGACGGATTTGCTGTTCAGTCTTCAGGAGAGTCCGGAGCACTTAACGCTCTAGAATCATCTGGAAGACCAATGGTGCCTATGGCTTTGGGTGGAGAAATTGGTGCATTCTGCTATTGGAGAAATAATCCAGACTTTATCGACAGAGCGATCTATGCATGGCCTCCTGGAGATGATGCAGAGTTTGCGATGAATGTTCTTTTAAGAACTATGTATGGTCAGGGTCTTAAAATCCAGTCTATCTTAGTTCCTCCATATGAAGAAGATGTTGAGACTATTCAGTCTTTTGTTCCTGAAGATTGTGACAGAAACTCAAGTGAGTTTAGAACTGTTGGAATTGAAAACTGGGCAAGTGATGAATATCTAAATAATTTCTTCGATCGTGGAGAAGCATTACTTTAATTTAAGTAATTAATGAATGAAGAAAAAACTTTGGACAGTGCCCCAAACGGGAATGGGGCACAGTCTAACTCCTCTAAGGTCGGAGGAGATATTTATGTTCAAGATGCATCAAAGTCCTTTGGTGTTACAAAAGCCCTAAACGGTGTAAATTTCAAAGCTAACTTTGGTGAAATACACGCCATTGTTGGTGGTAATGGATGTGGTAAGAGCACATTGGCAAAGGTTATTTCAGGAGTTTTACCTTTGGACAAAGGAAAGGTCTCTATTATGGGGCATTCACCCAATTCCCCAATTGAAGCTCAAAGAATTGGTATCGCAACAGTTTTTCAAGAAGTGATGATAGCTGAAGAGGCTACTGTTTATGAAAATTTATTTATTGGATATGACTCTTTTTTTGGAAAAAAATTAGCACATCGAGATAGGGTCGAAAAAGCTGCCTCTATAATGTTAGAGCTATCCGGTGAATTTGTCGATCCATATACAATAGCAAGTCAATTATCGCTTGGTATGAAAGCTTGGATAACAATTGGTAGAGCATTTTTAAGAAATCCTAAAGTACTAATTTTAGATGAGTCATCAGCTGCTCTCGATTTTGACTCTACAGAAAGACTTTTTGCAAAAATGAGAACATTAAGAGATCAAGGTGCAGCAATCTTTATTGTAACTCACAGAATTGCAGAGCTAGTTAGAATAAGCGATAGAGCAACAGTTATGAGAGATGGGGTTGATGTTGGAGTTTTAGCAGGAGAAGAAATTACTGAAAAAAATCTTCTCGGACTTATGACAGGTGATAAAAAATTTTCTACAGCATCAGAAATAAAAGCTACACCTCCAGACTCAATCTCAGATGAAATAGTTTTGTCTGCTAAAGATTTAAAAGTTTGGGAAAATGGAGATGTTATTAACTTTGATCTTCCAAAAGGTGAGATACTTGGAGTCACAGGACTTGATGGGCAAGGACAAGATAATTTTGTTAANGCTCTNGCAGGTATCGATCAACCACTTAGCGGAGANGTAATTGTTAAACAGTCTGATGAGGAAAGAGANAGAACCAAGAAAGATTACACTACTGTGAATAGCTTNTTAGATGCNAAGAAAAGTGGAGTTGGATATGTATCTGGAGATAGAAAAAAAGAGGGTATTTTTCCTAACATGAGCATATATGAAAATATGGTCATACCCTTATATAAAGGAAAACAAGCTAAAACATCAGGTGGATTTATTGGTTTTATTAAATGGATGGAATTAAACGGTATTTTTGATTGGGAAGTAGAAAGATTGAGTATTAAGACAGGTCCAAAAAATAATCTAATTACATCATTGAGTGGAGGAAATCAGCAAAAAGTCATGATTGCCAGAGCTTTCACAACAACTCCAAAGATACTGATACTTAACGATCCAGCGCGAGGTATTGATGTTGGCGCAAAACGAGACTTATATAAACACTTAAGAATTTTTGTAAATGAAGGTGGTACAGCGATATTTCTATCAAGTGAACTCGAGGAATTTATAGGATTATGTCATCGAGTTTTAGTTTTTAGAGATGGGAGCATATTTGAGACCTTTGAGAAAGAGGATATTAATCCAAATACTATTCTTGAAGGAATGTTTGGTCATACTCAAAAGAAATCTAATGATAATAATTTATCAAGTACGCAAAATTCAAATCAAAAAGCTAATACTAATGCAGAAATTCAAAATAAAATTATTAAACCGACTGTGCCTACAAATGTCAAAGTAGTAGATTTTACAGATAAACCTAAGAGCAAAGAAAAAATTAAAGTTAAATATTTTTAAATTCAATGGTTCAAGAATATAAAAATACAGATTTAGATTTATTTCAAAAAATAGATTTAACCAATCCTAAAGATGAGTTATTAAAAAAAAANAAGNTAGGNTCATCGCAACAAGAAAACAATAATATAAAATTTAATTATTTAAATCACGAGATTTCAAAATTTGAAAATTTAGAGAGTCATTTATCTCAAGATAAATCAAAAAAACTTGATGATATTTTATTCTCTCAACTTGATGTTGACGATTATGCTAGTTTCAAAAATATGTATCCTCATAATATTTCTCAACCTAAATTAAATGTAAGTAAACTCTCTGTAAAAAAACATATAAACGAGGATGGCACTTATCCCAATTTAGTTTCAAAGAAAACAAAAGATAAAACCTCAGAGATATTTCAGGGAATTTACCCTGAGCCAAAGTTTTTACCAGGTGGTGATAAGTATTTATTAATAGAATTTGGTAATGTGATGAATTTAGAATTGAACTTTAAAGCTCAGGGGCTATCAAACTTAATTAAGACAGCAAATATAAAGGGAGTTTACGAAACACTCCCNTGTTTTGCCTCAATGATAGTTCANTACAATCCAGATGATATCGGCTATCAAGATTTAATTAATGAATTGAAATCATTGCTTAAAGATATGAAAGATAATGATGATACTGTTGTAAATAGCAGACTTTTTCATTTCCCGACTGTCTATCTTGACAAATGGACNAANGANGCAATTGAAGACTATATAGCTAAAATCACAATGAAAAAGCCAGATCCTGAGTTCATTACAGAATTAAACCAATTAGATGACGTTAATCATTTTGTCAGAGTTCACTCTGGAACTGAGTATTGGGTGGCTTCGCTTGGTTTTTGGCCTGGTTTACCATTTACAATGCCGCTTGACCCTAGGTGCAAATTAACCGCTCCAAAGTATAACCCACCTAGAACATGGACACCAAAAGGAACTGTGGGTATGGGGGGATCGTCCACAGCTATTTATCCTGATAGGCTACCTGGAGGTTATCAAATTTTTGGTAGAACCCCTGTACCCATTTGGGATCCTGACAAGAATTTTGATGTTTTCAAAGATAGCATTTGTCTATTTAGGCCGGGAGATAGAATTAAATTTGTACCTTGTGATTATGATGAGTTTGAAATGATTGAAAAAAAAGTTGAGGATAAGTCATATCGATATGATTTAATTGAGGAGCATAAATTTTCTATCAAAAAATATAAAAACTGGTTGTCTAAACTAGATTATAATAAGAAGTTTTAAATGTTTGAAGTTATTAAACAAGGACTAGAAACATCAGTGCAAGATTATCCCGGGAGAGTTGGTTATCTTAACCAAGGGTTTCCTCCCTCAGGGCCAATGGATAGTTGGTCTTTTCGACTTGCCAATTTACTTGTAGGTAATGAAGAGAGTTTTGCAGCACTTGAGTGTCAGTACACTGGTCCAACTTTAAAATTTGAAAAAGATCACGTTATTGCGGTCTGTGGAGCAGATATGCAGCCCAAAATAAATGGTAATTCTATTCCTATGTGGGAGAGTGTTTTAATAAAATCTGGACAAACTCTTGAAATGGGTTTCACAGTATCTGGTGCAAGATCTTATGTGTCTTTTGCTGGAGGCATTGAGTCAGAAAAATGGCTAAACTCTCAATCAACTTTTCACAAAGCAGGCGTTGGTGGAATTGATGGTCATGCTTTGAAAGACGGTCAAAGAGTCCCTTTAGGTCAAGCTAATGGAAAGGTCGGTAGAAAAATTAGAACTGACTCAATTCCAGAGATTAGCAATAGTGGTATTTGGGAAATTGAGGTTGTTCGGGGACCAAATGATGATTGGCTTGACGACGAAGGATATGACACTTTTCTTAAAGCAGAGTGGAAACTTCAAGCAAGAAGTGATCGTACTGGATTTAGGTTGGATGGACCCACTTTAAGTTTTACCGAAAAAGCTACAAATAAATCTCCCGAACATGGCTATGAACCCTCAAATATAATAGATCAGGGCTACCCAATTGGTGGTATTAATTTGGCGGGTCAAACGCCAATAATACTTGTAAATGATGGGCCTAGTATGGGTGGGTTTATTGTACCTTTTACTGTTCCATCAGCCTCTTTTTGGAAATTAGGACAAGCTAAACCAAATGAAAAATTTAAGTTTAAAGAAATAAGTGTGCAAGAGGCACAGGAAATGAGATCTGAACAAACCTCCATCTGCTCAATGGGAAGTGTCATATAATATGTCTACAGAAGTTTTAACGTCAGTTCCAGGTAACATATGGAAAGTTTTAGTAGAAGTTGGTGATGAAGTAAGTGAGGGGGATATATTATTTATTATGGAAGTTATGAAATCAGAGGTCAATCATAACGCTCCAGTTAGTGGAACGATAACTCAAGTTAACATTAGGAACGATCAAGAGGGTGTAAGCCCTGGCACTGTTGCTATAATCATAGATTAAATGACAGATACTCCACTTTTATATAATGGGCCTACTTCTCCTTTTGGAAGAAAATGTAAAGTATCTGCTCTTGTATTAGACGTTGCTCATAAAGAAGAAAAGATAAATATTTATAAATCAAGATTTCTAGATGAATTTAATCCATTAAGACAAGTTCCTACTTTAATAGTTGGTAATAAAACGATCACAGACAGTGATAATATTTGTTTGTACTTTGATAGTATTTCAAAAAAAGACTCTATATATCCAAAAGATCGTTATTGGGAAAGTATGACAATGATAAGTGTTTCAAATGGAATTATGGAAAATGCAGTTAATCGTTATATAGAAATGTCAGCTATACCAGAATTAGAGCAAAGACATAAATCAATAGAACGTTATGAGAAAAAAATTTTAAGATCCATTGATTGGATTGAAAGAAAATATGATGAGTTCGTGACTGACAAGTTAACGATTGATCAAATATCTGTTGCCTGTGCATTAGACTATACATCTTTTAGATTTACTGATGCCTGGGGAGAAAATAATGTTAAATTAAAAAAATGGTTAGAAAATATTACCAAGAATGATTTTATGAAATCAACATTACCTGGAGAAAGTTTTAAGTATGAATAAAAAATTTAGAAAATTTTTTCTACAAATGATACATTATAAGTTGATGAGATATATTTTTGTAATTCTTTTAAGTTTGCCATTATTATCGGTTAATTTGAATGCAGAGTATGAGATGCACATCCCAAATTGTACTCAAAAAGGTGTTGAAAATTGCGGTGGTTTTTTATTTGATAATGAAACTGGGGATGTCCTTTTTTGCGGTTCTGAGAGTTGTATCGATTTAAAACTTCCAAAATCTTGGAAGGCAAAACAGAAAGATAAACTATCAAAACAAGATCAAATATTAGAAATGCTCTCCAATATTCAGGTTGGATCTGTCAACACAGTTCAAAATGTTGAGCCTTCCTCAGATACAAAAATTGTAAATCAGGAAGTAAAATCAGAAGAAAAGAAAGAAGAAAAAGAGGTTGTCAAAAAAGAAGAGAAAAAAGAAAAGAAGATAGAAAAGTGTGACAAAGAAAAGAAAAGTTTGTGTAAAGGTTCTGGTGGCATGCAACTTGGAGGAACCGGAATGAAACTTAAGAAACCAACAAAAAAATAGTTTGAAAAAAAAACAAAAGAGATCAATAGCTTCTTTAATATTAATAAGAGAAAAACTTGCACATGACCTATGTAATGAGATTTATATGAGTAAAGATGAAGCTTATGAAATTATAGACTTTTCTTTCCAGCTTAGTGATAAATTACCTGAAACTTATGATCAGCTGAAATCAGAAATAAAGTCTTATATAATTATTAATATGTTATCTCTAGTTACTAAATTCCACTAGTATCTATTTCTTCTTTTGAAATATTTTCTTTATTTTNATCAAGTAAATTTTCATAATTCGAATTTTCATTACTCAAATAAGCACTATCAGTTAAAATTATATCCATTCTCCTATTATTAAAGCTATAATCACAAGTAACTGAGAAAATTAACTCACTACTATTAGATTTATTGCTAAGATAAATTTCCCAGGTTGTTTTACTTTTAAGTTTATTTGGAAATTGTTTAACTTCAGTTTGAAATAATTCGGTGTTTTTCTTTTGAAATGAATTAATAAAGCTATCTTGAATGTCAAGGCACTCAACAGGACTGAGTTGCAATTGATTATTTGAGCCGTGAATTTCGTAAATATTTCCTGTTTTTGTTGATTTTAATGTGTATTCAGTAAGATATTTGTTTGCTATCAAGACGTTGTCCTCTTTAATAGAAATGCTCTCAATATTACCTTTCTTTAATTTTATACTCCCATCATTTTCATACCTAAGAATGTCCTCGTACAATTTATAACCAAAAAGCTCAATTGATTGTGCATTCAAACAAAAAAACATGCTTACCGTGAATAATGTCTTAAACATAAGGAATTTTAACATTGATTTAGTTCTTTGAAATAGTGTTGAGCGGATATGGAACATCTTTGATAGAAAATTTATGACAATATTCAACACCCTCTAAAAGTTTTGACCATAGTTCGTTTGCATCCTTTTCTAATTCTGGGATCGAATATGATGCTAAGCTTAAAAACCATATCTTAAAAGAGTCCTTTGATAGTCTATCGACATTTGAATTNACTAATGTNGAAAAAGTATCTTTCCACTGTAGTANGAGAACATCAGCTTCTTTNTTTGATAAATTCTGTGGTGATNTAAAGTATTTTTTTTGAAGTGTTGATTTATCTTGTTCTAGNATAGATGTTTTAAATTGGAATGCATTATCGAGAATTGATGCTTTTTCTTTACTATCATTTATTTCAATCCAATTAATAAAACCTTTCAATAATCTTGAGCATATGTCATGGAGTTGTTCATTATCTATTTCTTCATTCATATAATTTATTAAAATTTAAAATTTCAAGAATGACTGTATCTCTTTTGCTAGAGCCAACATTTCTAAACACCCTTTTCCAGTTCTTTGTTTTTCTACTACTGTTAACCCTAATCCCATAGTTGATACAAATATTTGTCTATTACCCAAAATCGTCTTTGCTTTTTTAACATTCATTTTATTAACAAATTTATGTGCTTCTTGAATAAGTTTAGATTTTGCATTTGCTCTATTAATGAGTATTAATATCTCTCTTTTTTCTCTTTTCGCTAATTCAATTATGGACTCCGTGGCCCAAAAATCCACTTGAGAGGGAGATATCGGTATAATGACAAGGTCAGCTATTTCAATTGCTGGTCTTCCATCAGCGTCAATTTTGGGAGGAGTATCAATTATTACTAAATCAGATTTTTCTTTAAGCGTTTTAGCCTCATACTGTGCGCCCCAGAGGCTTGCTGTTTTAAACTGAATCATATTTTTATTTTTAAGTTTTTCATTTCTGGTAAGAAACCACTTACCTAAACTGCCTTGAGGGTCTGTGTCGAGTAATGTCGTGGATAAATTATTTTTTAAAGAATAAACAGCAGCTAAATTTGCAGCTATAGTGGTTTTTCCAGAGCCTCCTTTTTGTTGAGCGATGGTAATAACCTTAGACACAATTCAAGTATAAAAATAAAAAACTCTTAAGAAAGCCTTATTAAAAAAAAGTTGTGGGTTGATAGGTGCTTAGAATAGGTTTGGTAAAATTATATAGGAAATAAACCTCATATCATCTATATTGCTATCGTGAAAGCGTTTCAATTCAACACTACTCCTGGAATAAGATTTGGAAGTGACTATTCAGTAGGCACAGCAGAGGAAGTTTCTAAAAAACTTGGTAACAAAATACTATTTGTAACTGATCCGGGTTTAGTAAAAATTGGGTTACACGAAAAAACAATTACTGAGCTTCAAAAATACTCTGAAATTTTAATTTTTGATAATGTTGAAGCTGACCCATCTATAAAAACACTTATGAATTGTGTAAAACAGGGAAGAGATTTTGAAGCAACAGGTGTAATTGGATTTGGTGGTGGATCATCAATGGACGTATCGAAATTAACTGCACTTTTGATTGGCTCAAACGAAAATATTCATGAAGCTTGGGGAGTGGCTAATGCTAAAGGGCCTAGGCTCCCTCTTGCACTTTACCCAACAACTTCTGGTACTGGTTCTGAAGTAACTCCAATTTCTATTATCACACAAGAAGATTTAGAAAAAAAAGGAGTTTCCTCTCCTATTATACTTCCAGACCTTGCAATTCTTGATCCATCATTAACACTCGGTCTTCCCCCTCACATTACTGCTGCTACCGGTATTGATGCAATGGTCCACGCGATAGAGTCTTATGCTTCAAAAAGTGTGAACAATAATTTGATCTCCCAAACACTTGCAAAGGAAGCATTGAAGCTTTTAGGTAGTTCTATAAGACAAGCTGTCATTAACGGAAAGGATATTGAAGCAAGATCAAATATGCTTGTTGGCTCTATGTTAGCAGGTGTCTCCTTTGGAAACTCTCCAGTTGCCGGCGTTCATGCTTTGGCATATCCGATTGGAGGGACTTATCATGTCCCTCACGGTCTTTCCAACGCACTTGTCCTGCCATATGTGTTAAGATTTAATATATCTGATCAAAATGCATCAAAACTTTACAGTGAAATAGCCCCAATTGTTTTTCCAGATATTGATACAAGCACCAGCACTCAAGATATTTCTTCAAAATTCATTGAAAAGTTGTCAGATCTATCAAGCGAATTAGGTTTAGAACAAAGATTAAGAGATCTCGACATCCCTGAAACTGCATGCGAAACAATGGCTAGAGATGCTATGAAACAAACACGATTACTAATCAATAATCCAAGAGAAATATCTGAAAAAGATGCTTTTGATATTTATAGGTCTGCATGGTAAAAACTTCATCTGATAAGAGATGGTAAATTTATCATCTTGAATTATTAAGATTTTAAACTAAATAATATGAAAAAATGTTAAGTGTAATAGATATTTCTAAAAATTTTGGCGATTTTACTGCCATTAATAAACTCTCTTTTGAGGTCAAAGTTGGTGATGTGATGGGGTTCCTTGGACCTAATGGTGCTGGCAAAACAACTTCTATGAGGGTAATAACAGGTTATCTGAAATCTGACAGTGGAAACGTTATCATAAACAATAAGGACATTGAAATAGATCCCATTCACACAAAGTCAATGATTGGCTACTTACCTGAAGGTGTTCCCCTTTATTTGGACTTTTCNCCATATCTTTACCTAGACTACGTTTGCCAGGTAAGAAATATAAAAAATTCAAAAGCAGCAATCAAAAAAGTAATTAATGATCTACAACTAGAAGAAGTAAAAGATGTTCCCATTGAAACTTTATCAAAAGGTTTTAAAAGACGTGTTGGAATTGCACAGGCTCTTATACATAATCCCAAATTACTGATCTTAGATGAGCCAACTGATGGATTAGATCCCCTTCAAAAATTTGAAGTAAGAAAATTAATTAAAAAATTATCTAAAACAAAAGCAATTATAATTTCTACACACATTCTTGATGAAGTCCCAGAGGTTTGTAATAAGTGTCTTATTATTAATGATGGACAAAAAGTCTTTGAGGGAACTCCAGCACAGCTTAAGAAAAAAATTGGTAAATCCCTAGATGAAAAATTTAGAAAGTTAGTAAGCTAATGTTGGCGCTAATTAAAAGAGAACTTAAATTATATTTTATTACTCCTGTCGCCTATATTTTTACTGCAATATTTATTTTGACCTCTATGTCCTTGACATTTTATTTTGGCTCGTTTTTCTCCTCAGGAGTTGCAGACTTAACGGTTTTTTTTAGTTTTATTCCATGGGTTTTTATTTTCTTTGTCTCTGCAGTTACTATGAAAAGTTGGTCCGAGGAAAAAAGACTTGGTACTATTGAATTATTAATGACCTTACCAATTCCTTTGTGGAAGATAGTGTTGAGTAAATTTTTTGCAACTTGGGCTTTTGTTGTATTCTCTGTTGTTTTGACGTTTCCTATTTGGATTACAGTAAATTATCTTGGAAACCCTGATAACCTTGTAATTATTGGCCAATATCTTGGTGTTATTATCATGGCAGGTGCTTATGTCTCTCTTGGAATTTTCTTTTCTTCGTTAACTAACAATCAAATAATTGCCTTTATTTTATCTATTTTAGTCTCATTTCTTTTTACCATAAGTGGGTTTCCTCTTATGATTAATTTTATAACTGGGATTTTACCTATTGAAATAGTAGAACTCATTTCTAGTTTTAGCTTTTTGACTCACTTCTCAAGTATCCAAACGGGTTTCTTCTCAATTAAAGGATTGTTTTTCTTTTTATCCTTTATTGCTCTTTGGAATTATTTAACAATTATAAAATTTTTAAATCGAGACTAATGAATAAATTTTTACAAAAAAACTATCTTATAGTATCTATACTAAGTACTGTTATTTTATTTTTGTCCTTTAATTTTATAATCCAAAAAATCAATTTTAATTTGGGAGTTGATTTTACCTCTACCAAAACTTTTACTCTTTCAAGTGGTACTAAGAGAGTTATAGACGAAATAGAAGAGCCAATAAAAATTAATTTTGTATATAGCAGAGACTTATCTAAAAATATTCCAATTATTCAAAATTACGCTAATCAAGTTCAAGGTCTTTTAAAGAGATATTCAGATCTAGCCTCAGGTAAAATTGAATTAAACTTTATTGAACCAGAGCCTTATTCAGATGATGAAGATTATGTAAATAGATATGGTGTGCAGGGCTTTCCTATAGATCAAGAAGGGTCAAAAGTATATTTTGGATTAATTGCTTCAAATACAACAGATGACATAGAAACTGTTCCATTTTTTGATCCCTCAAAAGCTGGCACATTAGAAAAACAATTAACTGACATTGTATACAAACTTAATAGATCAAAAAAACCAATGATTGGTTTTTTATCATGGGTGGACACTACACCACCAATGATGCCAAATAATCAACTTGGACAAGGAGAATACACAATACTTGAGGAGCTTAGTTATTTTTATGATTTTGAGTTTTTAGATACAGACGTAGAGAGTTTTGAAGGTATAGACTTATTNATAGTTTATCACCCCTCTGANATTAGTGACAAAACTGAATATGCAGTTGAACAATTTATCTTGAATGGGGGAAAATCAGTTATTTTTGTTGATCCATTTTTTGAGAAAAATGACCATTCAAATAAATCATCAAATTTAGAAAATGTCTTAAAAACCCTCAATATTAACTATAATAGCAATGTTATTTTAGATGGTGCTCAAGCCACAAGACTGCAAACACAACAAAACATAACTGAAAATACATCTTTGCAAACTATGTTGAAATTGAATTGGCCTGAAGTCAGAGGACAGTTCATTAATCAAGCTGAAGAAATTGGAGACGGTTTATCATTAATTAGACTTGTGTCTCCAGGTGGTCTTTCCCCATTAAATGATGAAAGTGAAATTTCTTACACTCCTATTATGTCCTCCAGTGAGGTAACAATGGATCTACCTATGAAAGAGGTACATGATCCAATTAAGCTCATTAATAATTTTCAGCCAACAGGAATTAGCTATGACTTTGGAGTAAAATTAAATGGTATCGCAAAAAGTAATTTTAATGATTTTGAATTTAAAAATGATAATCATTTAGAAACATCCTCAAAAAATATAAATGTGGTAGTTTTCAGTGACGCTGATTTTATAAGAAATGCCTTTTGGGCAAGAATTCAAAAGTTTTTAGATACCAATGTAATAGAGGCAACATCTGATAATGGAAGTTTAGTTACAAATGTATTTGACTCAATGACAGGTTATGACGAATTTATTGATCTGAGAAACAAAGAGGCTCCATTTAGACCGTTTGTTGTAGTTCAAAAACTTCAAGCAGAAGCTGAGCAGATGTATCTAGGACAGGAACAGCAATTACAAGCTCAACTTGATAATACATTAAATCAAATTCAAAATTTATCAGGCGGTAGAGATGTAGAAAGTGTCAATTTATCTGACAAACAATTAATGGAATTAGCAAATTTTCAATTACAAGTAGAAAATACTCGTAAACAACTAAGAGAAGTTAGAAGAAATTTAAGTAAAGACATAGATCGATTAGCAAATCAAATAAACATATTAAATACTTTTTTAATNCCTGTTCTTTTAATTCTACTAATGTTTTTTATTCCAAGACAACTCGGTATCAGAAAAAGAAAAAGCANATAAATGTATATTAAAAATTTAAAAATCTTGGTTTTAATATCGTTTGGATTTTTAATTATTGCTCTTGGTATGTATTTTGATGGCAAAAATATCTCTAACAAGTCATCATCTGAAGTATTGTTTCCTAGTTTTGATGAAGTTTTACCNGAAATTGCATACATTGAATTTTCTAATCAAAATGGAAAATCAGTCATTGAAATCATTGATAATCAATGGCTTATTTCAAGCTCAAATAATTTTCCAGCAAATACTGAGCTTTTAAGTCGGTTTTTTATTCAACTTCGTGAAGCAAATATTTTAGATGCTAAAACTAATCGCGAAGATCTTTTATACAAATTGGGTCTAGATGATGAAAATAAAATGCAATTAATTTTAAAATCAAAAGACGATGAGGTCTTATATTCACTAGATATTGGTATTTATAATTACAATATCCCAGGATCTTACATAAAAGCTACTGACTCCAATCAATCTTATTTAGTATCAACAAACTTAACTGCCGATGTATCTGATTTCTATTGGGTACCCACCGATTTAATAAATATTGGTAAATCTCAAATCAAATCAATTCAAATTTATAATCAGAATATGATTAATTTAAGTATGAAAGAAGGAGAGCTAGAACACACAAATTTAACCTCTCAATTTAATGAAATTGATAATGATAAAATTATTGATGCTCAAAATATATTAACTGATCTTCAACATAATGGCTTTATACTTAAGTCAGAATTACCTAACTCTCCAGACTTAAAAACTAGGTTTACACTCAATAATGGAACTGTAATATTTGTAAATTTTTATGATATAGAGGGTAAAGGTGTTCATGCTACTTTTGATTGGAATTATGTCGATGACAAAGTTCAAATATCAAAGTTTATAGATCCATTGTTAGATGGAAATCAAATACAAGTTAGTTCGGTTGCTTTTTTAAATAATTTTGCTTTTAGCGTTCCTCAAATATTTTTTGATACATTGAATATAAAATTAAGAGAAAAAACCAAATAATTATTTAATTTCTCCAATTTCAAACTTCATTTGATGTTTATAAATTTGTGATGGGTTTAATTGCGTTGAAGGAAATTTTCGATTATTGGGTGCGTTTGGAAAACCCTGAGTTTCAAAACACATACCTTGATATTTTTTAATTTTAATACGATTACTGGAATATTTTAAATGCTGACCAGTATAAAATTGAACACCAGGTTGATTTGAGAAAATTTTTAGGGATATATTGCTTTTTGGTGATTGTATTTTAGCTACAAACTTAGAATTCTTTTTTATAATGAAATTTTCGTCAAATCCCTTGAATTTATTGGTAAACTTATCACGTATCCTAGTTGATTTTTTAAAATCAAAACGTGTTCCTTTTACACTCATTACCCTACCAGTTGGTATATTTTCTCTATCATTTTCTAAGTAATGATTTGAATTGATTTGGACGTGGTGATCAAAAATATCTTTTTTAATTTTATCTAAATTCCAATAGGCGTGATTTACCAAATTAACGTGAGTAGTTTTTGATGTTTGAGCACTTATATTGATTTTGAGAGTCGAATTTGTAATTGAGTAATCACAACTGGAATATAATTCTCCTGGGAAACCCTGATCTTTATCTGGAGATATACAATAATAGCTAATATGAGATTTGGAAAAGCTCTTAACTTGCCAAATTTTTGAGTCAAACCCTTTTTTACCTCCATGTAATATATTTTTTCCCTCGTTTCTAGTTAATTTGTAATTTACTCCTTTGATCTGAAATTGAGCTTTTTTTATTCTATTTGCATACCTNCCACATGTNGCGCCTAAGTAATTTTTATTATTTTTATATGATGAGATATTTCCTAAATTNAGAATTAAATTNATTTTTTTCTTTTTATAAAAAACTTCAAATAATGTNGCACCAATATTNAGAGTCTTAACTCTTAAAAACTTATTTTCAATTGTGTGNGATTTAATCATTAATGATTAAATTTTTGAAATATTTTCTAAAACTTTTTTTGTTACTTCTTTTAATTTTGGGATAGTTGAATTGATTAATTTAATACGGTCATAAGTATTTGGATCTTTTNCAATTTCCTCTCTTAAAGTATCNCCGAAAGTTTTTCTGAGTTCAGTGCCGATATTAAACTTACAAACATTCGTTGTATTTGCTATCGTTCTTTTAAGTGTATCGTCGATACCNCTACTTCCGTGAAGCACNAATGGTACTTCNGTTAAGGTTTCTATCTTCTTTATNACTTGCATATCAATAGAAGAGGATTTGTTTGTCTGTAAGTGTACGTTTCCTGCACTGATGGCCATGGCATCACATTTGGTTAATTCAGCAAATGTCTTCGCTTCTTCTGGATCTGTGCTTTGTGACTTAGCACCATCATTGTAGCCAACAAATCCAATTTCTCCCTCAACGGAAATATTTTGTTCATGAGCTAATTCAACGATTTCTCTTGTTTTATCAACGTTTTCATTAAGTGAAAGCTTGGATCCATCAAACATTACAGATGTAAATCCGTTGTCAATTGCCTCTAAACACTCTTCTTTCGTATAGCCATGATCTAAATGACAAACTATTGGACTAGATGATTGCTCAGCCAAGTATCTAAACATTTTACCTAAAACTGGTAGGGGTGTATTTGCTCTACAACCTGGTCCTGCTTGAAGAATTACAGGTACCTTGAGTTCTTCGGCTGTTTCTGCATAACATCTTGCATCTTCCCAACCTAATACTACTAATCCCGCAACGGCATAATTATTTTTTTTTGCTTCTTGTAAAACTTCTGAAAGGCTAGCTATCGTCATTTATATTTTGCTATCATATCCTTAATACCTGGGATTGTTTCTAATTGGTAAGCATGAGTTTTTTGGAAAGATTGAATAAGTGATCTTTGAGAAAGACCTACTAGGATTGTAAAATAATACATCTCATATCCTGGGGCAACCACACATGGATGATATCCTTTATTAATTGCAATAGTAGAGCCATTAAAAAGTTGATAACCGTGACCCTCTTTTTCATCTTCTGATTGCATAATTTGAACACCAAAACCATGTCCTGGTTTAAATCGATAATTATAAACTTCATCATGACGAGTTTCTTGAGGGAGATCATCTGTGTCGTGTTTGTGAGGAGGGAAGCCTGACCACCCTCCAGCGCCAACAGTATATAATTCATTTACTAATAATCGACCAACTTGATCATGATGTTTCGCACCTAAGATATGTTTAATTTTTCTGTGAGTTTTAGTATCGTCTGAGCCGTATTGAACAACATCTAGTTCTTCTTTTAAAACGAGAAATGGCTCTAATTTTTTTTCATAAATTCCACCAGCTATGAAACACTCAGAGGAGTCAGATAAACAAGTAATTTTACATTTTGAATTTGTAGGAATATANCTACCCTCAGGTTCACCATCCCATACGTCAGTTGTTCTTTTTCCAATCTGTCCTAACTTATTATCCTCAACGGTAATCTCGACAATACCTGTTGCTGGAACTACGCTACTTTCATGTTTTGATAGTTGGTATTCATAGGACTCACCTTTTTTTAAATTGATAATATTAAAATAAACTAAAGGTACTGTTTTATTTGTTTCTCCAAATAAAGCTTGATTTTTATTATCTGAATAAGGGATGTGCATCTATNACTCCTTTTGATTTTGGTTAATAAATTTTTCTAATTCCTGATTATTGGGCATAGCTGAGGAACATCCTACTCTTGTTACAACTATTGCAGCATTTGCGGAACCCCGAATTACTGCATCCTCTAAACTAAGGCCATTGTATAGGGAGCTTATAAAACCTCCATTGAATGCGTCGCCTGCACCGGTAGGTTTAATAGCTTCGACATTAAATGTCCCGTATTGGCTCTCATTTTCTTTAGTAAATACTTTGGATCCCTCTTCGCCCATTTTATAGATAATCACTGATGGTTTTTTTTTAATATACACTTTTGCTAATTCAAGTCCATTTGTGGAATTATCAGCCACATTAAATTCTAAATCGTTTCCAATGATAATATCCATTTCATTCATAATTTCCTTGTAAACATCAGATTTGATTGTATCAGACTCCCAGTTGTAAGGCCGATAATCAAGATCGATTATTAATGGTATCTTGAGATCTGAAGTTAGTTTTGAGGCAACAAAAACAGCATTCCTTGAAGGTTCTCCAGAGAGCGCAGTTCCAGAGATGAATACAGCAGAGTAATTATTAAAATTAATTTTATTAATATCCTCCTTATTAAGTTGCAGATCACAAGGATTACTTCTGTAAAGAATAGATTGGTTATTTTTTAAAATAGTTTCAACAACAGCTATTTGTGTTTGAAATGATTTATTGACTTTTCTGCAGTGTTCTACACCAACTTTGAATTCATTAAGTTTGTTAATTATGTATTCTCCGATTGCATCGTCAGATATACAAGTAAGTAAATCAGTGCTGACACCCAAGTTCGATAGAGCAACACAAGTATTTGCCGCCGAGCCCCCTAAATGAGAAGAAAAGTTATTTACATCGGAGATTTTTGTACCGGGTGGCTCTGGATAAATATCTAATCCTGCTCTCCCTATTACAAGAATTTTTTTTGTATTATCAAATTTCATTTAATGAAAATTAAGTCTAGAGGAATTATTGTAATTACTTAAGAATTTTTTGTATTTCCTCTTGTGAAAAATAATCTGCCTTCTTAAAAGTAGTCTTTATCTCTTGGGGTGTTTTGGTGTCTGCTGCCTTCATTGTTGATTGAATAATATCCAAAACGTGTAACGATAATTCTCCGCTACATCTGTGTTCAAGTTCATTATCAATACAGTATGCCATTTCAGCTAATCCGACACCACGGTAGTTCGCATTAGTTGGCGACTCATTAGCCCTACCGCTATGAGAAGTAATATTAATTTTACCAAGGGGCATATCATCAGTTTTGTGCTCTTGCCAAACACCACTATCATCATTACTTGTGTATACTGAGCCTCCAAACATATTTGGATCAGGCACAATCATAGAACCTTTATCGCCGTAAAGCTCTATGTGATTACGTTGGTGAGCTACAACATCAAACGATAAAGTTATTTGAATTAAAGCCCCATTATGAAATTCTAAATTAACTAAATAGCTAGTTTGACATTCCACATCAAACTCCTGATCTTTTTTTGGACCTATGCCTATCACTCTTTTATCGAAAACTTTGGTAGAAATACCATGAACACTTTTAGCAGGGCCAAGTAAATTTACTAAAGCTGTTAAATAGTATGGTCCCATATCTATAACTGGGCCACCTTCATTATTTGCAAACCACGGTTCAGGATTGGGATGATAAGATTGAACTCCTGGATAAGCAAAAATAGCATTTCCAAGCCGAACATTTCCAATTTTATTATCGTTTATTAATTCAATAGATTTTTGAATTCCACCACCTAAAAAAGTATCAGGAGCATTGCCAATGTATAAGTTTTTACTTTTAGATAATTTTAAGAGATTTTCACCATCTAAAAAATTTACAGCCATTGGTTTCTCACTATAAACATGTTTACCGCTCTCCAGCGAATTTTTTGCTACCTCGTAATGAGCCTTTGGAATAGTTAAATTTAAAATAATATCGACTTCACTATCATTTAATATTTCATCAACAGAACAAGAGTTTATATTATAAGTTTCGGCACATTTTTTAGAATTTTCATGATTAATGTCAGCACATTTAATTATGCGAAAATTATTAAAATAATCATGTCCTCTAAAATATGTTTCAGAAATATGACCACATCCTATTAAGCCAACATTAAAGACTTTGTTCATAAATATGAATTATTTGTCTAGGCCGCACATATTGATGTATTTTATTTCAATAAAATCATCAATTCCATACTTTGAGCCTTCTCTGCCAAGACCAGACTCTTTTATTCCTCCAAATGGTGCCTCTGCTTTTGAAGTTAATCCAGTATTGACTCCAACCATACCGTATTCAAGTGCCTCAGCAACTCTCCATATTCTTCCGATATCTCTGGAATAAAAATAGGATGCAAGTCCATATGGTGAGTTATTTGCAAGTTTAATTACTTCTTTTTCATCTTTAAATTTGTAAATTGGAGCCACTGGTCCAAATGTTTCTTCAGTTGTAATTTTCGCTTCTGGTGCGACTTCAGTTAGGATTGTAGGCTGATAAAAGTTCATTCCCAAAGAATGCTTAGATCCACCAATTGCAACTTTTGCCCCATATTGTAATGCATCTTGGACGTGCTCCTCTACTTTACTTAAAGAGTGCTCATCAATCATGGGTCCAGAGGCATTCTCCTCATTTAAACCATCTCCTACTTTTATTTTAGAAACAGCATCAACAAATTTTGAACAGAACTCATCATGAACTTTTTCTTGGACATAAATTCTATTTGCACAAACACAAGTTTGTCCTGTATTTCTAAATTTGCTTTGGATTGCACCGGCAACTGCATCATCAATATTTGCATCATTAAATACAATGAAGGGTGCGTGACCACCAAGTTCCATTGAGACTTTCTTTACAGTTCCAGAGCATTTCTGTAAAAGTATTTTTCCAATTTCTGTTGAACCTGTAAAAGATAATTTTCTAACAATTGGATTTGTGGCTAATTCCTCTCCGATTTCAGAGGCCTTTCCTGTAATTACATTTAAAGTACCTTTTGGGAAACCTGCCTCCTCAGCCAAAACAGCTAGTGCAAGTGCAGAATAAGGAGTTTGACTTGCTGGTTTAATTACAACTGGGCACCCAACAGCTAAAGCTGGTGCACATTTTCTTGTAATCATAGCATTAGGAAAATTCCATGGTGTAATGGATGCCACTACACCAACTGGTTGCTTCAAAACAACAATTCTTCGATCGGTCATGGGATCTGGAATTGTATCTCCATAAACCCTCTTGGCTTCTTCTGAGAACCATTCTACAAAAGAGGCTCCATAGCCTATTTCTCCACGTGACTCATTTATTGGTTTTCCTTGTTCAACTGTCATGATTTGAGCTAATTCCTCTTTATTTTCAATCATTAAATCAAACCATTTTCTGAGTATGTCTGATCTTTGACGTGCAGATTTTGCCCTCCATTCAGGCCAAGCATTATTTGCTGCTTCTATAGCATTTCTAGTTTCAGATGTTCCGCACTTAGGGACAGTGCCGATCTCTTTCAAGTTAGCTGGATTGTTAACAGATATTGTCTCACCTGAGTCAGCATTAACCCATTCACCGTTAATATAGCACTTATCTCTATAAAATTTTGAGTCTTTAATTTCCATAAATATTTATAACAGTTTTAATTATTATTCTACAGTGGCAATTTTACCACCTACAGGGATCGTATCTCCCTCTTGTGCAATTATCTCTGTTAATTTTCCATTAACTGTTGAAGGTATCTCAGCAGCTGTCTTATCAGTCTCAACTTCGCAGAGGATATCTCCCTCTTTAATTTCATCTCCGACTTTTTTAAGCCACTTTACTACTTTTCCCTCGTCAACAGTTTCTCCAAGGGATGGCATTATTATTTCCATAATTATTCTCCTTTTAGTTTTTTTATAACCTCATTTACAATTAGTTCCACTGAGGGAATTGTATTATCTTCGAGTATGTCGGCACTTGGTAAAGGTACATGTGGTGTAGTTACTCTAGTGACAGGGCCTTTTAAATTTTTAAAACAATGTTCTGAGATTAAAGATGATATTTCCGCTCCCCATCCACAAAGTCTTGGATTTTCTTCTACTGTCAAGACATGACCAGTCTCAATTACAGATTTTTTTATTGTTTGTAAATCTAATGGCACTAGAGATCTCAAATCGATTACCTTTGCATTAATATCGTGTTTGTCTTTCAAAATTAATGCAGCCTCTTTTGCTCTTTGTGCCATTAAAGCTAAACCAATAATAGTAATATCTTTTCCCTCGTGAAGCGTATTAGCCTCCCCGATAGGAATGGATATATCAGTTTGTTCAATTTCTTCTTTAAATGCATAAAGTGATTTATGCTCATAAAATATAACTGGATCAGGGTCCTTTACAGCACTATCCATCAAACCTAACACGTCACTAGGGCAACTTGGTGCGACTACTTTTAAACCTGGTATCATCATAGACCAATTTTCTAAACTTTGAGAATGTTGTGCACCAAATTTTGACCCTCCACCATTTGCAGTCCTAATGACCAATGGAATGTTGATTTGTCCATCTGACATATATCTAGTTTTAGCAATTTGATTTGCCACAATATCCCAACAAACAGCTAAAAAATCTGAAAACATTATTTCTGCTATTGGTCTTAAGCCTGTCATTGCTGCGCCCATAGCTGCACCTAAAATCGCCTGTTCTGAAATTGGTGCATCCATGACTCTCTCTTTTCCAAACTCCTCTAAAAGACCAACCGTCGCTTTAAATACTCCACCCGCAGCACCTACGTCTTCACCAATAAAAAAAACTTTTTGATCTTTTCTCATGGATTGAGCTATAGCGAGTGAAACACTTGCTCTGTATGTTAATTGTGCCACTCAGAACCTCCATTAGCCCATACATCAGTATATATTTCTTTAATTTCTGGAATTGGAGAAGCCATGGAAATTTCAGTTGCTTTTTCAACTTGATCTTTAATTTTCTCCTCAATTTCAGAAATTATTTTTTCATTGATATTAAAATCTAATAACTTTGCTCTGTAATTTTTTATTGGGTCTTTGTTTTCCATCCAATCTTTTACTTCCTCATCAGGTCTGTACTTACCTGGGTCAGCTCTTGAATGCCCACTATGTCGATAAGTCTTGGCTTCNATTAAACTTGGACCTTTNCCCTCTCTCGCTTTTGAAATAGCTTTTTCTGCTGTTCTAAGCATTTCATCAGCATCATTTCCGTCCACAATAATTTTATCTAAATCGTATGCACCTGCTCTATCAGCAGCTGGGTGCTCAACAGCAGTAACTTCATGAATTGGTGTATATTCCATATATAAATTATTTTCACAAACAAACACTATGGGTAAATTCCATATTTTTGCCATGTTCAATGCCTCATGGAATGCTCCGATATTCGTAGTACCGTCTCCAAAAAAGCAAACGCTTACCTCATTTGTTTTATTATATTTTGATGCTAAAGCAGTNCCATTGGCAATAGTTAAATGAGCACCTATAATAGCATATGAACCCATAACTCCTTTATCTACATCTGTAAGATGCATGGATCCTCCTTTACCTTTCATCAAGCCACACTGTCTACCCATTAATTCTCCTAAAACTCCTTCGATTGAGGATCCTCTTGCGAGTGTATGTGCGTGCCCACGNTATGTGCAAAATGTNTAATCNCCNTGTTTCANGGCGACTCCNAANGCACCTGCAATAGCTTCCTGACCCAGAGCTAAATGGCTAGTNCCNTTNATAAGATTTTGAAGAAAAAGATCATATGCTTTTTTTTCGACTANCCTTAATTTNAGCATCATNTCCCATAATTGAAGTCTTTTCTCTTCTCCTATATCGTCATTTAATTTATCTACCATTAATATTTATTAGCAATAGGTAGATCTTCAGCAGGGAACAAGGAAATTACTTGGCATCCTTTATCAGTAACAATCAATTCTTCTTCAATTCGCGCAGCAGAATAACCATCTTTTGCAGGACAATAGGTTTCAAGAGCAAAAACCATTCCTTCTTTAATTTCATCAGGTGAGTCCATTGAAACCAATCTACTGATTATTGGTCTTTCATGAATTGCCAAACCTAAACCATGTCCAAACTGTAATGCGAATGCTGACATTTCATTTGCAAAACCAAATTCCTCAGCCTTCGGCCATACTGATGCAATTTTATCTGTAGATACTCCAGGTTTTACAAGTTCAATGGCTTTGTCTAGCCACTCTCGACACTGCTTATAGGCATCATTTTGAGAGTCTGATGCTCTTCCAATATTGAAGGTTCTATAATAACAGGTCCTGTAGCCCATATAAGATTGAAGTATGTCAAAGAAAGCTTGATCACCAGGTCTAAAAATTCTATCTGTAAAATTATGTGGATGCGGATTACATCTTTCACCTGAAATAGCATTTATTGCCTCGACATCATCTGAACCAAGTTCGTATAAAAGCTTATTTGCATTAGCAACTATTTGAGCTTCACTAACGCCTGGCTTCATAGTCTCATAAATTTGATGATAAGTTGCATCAACCATCGATGCAGCCTGGTTTAATAACATTAGCTCATCTTTTGATTTTATTTCCCTGGCTTCAAGAAGAATTTGCTGTCCGTCAATTATCTCTAAACCCTCTGCTTGAAGAGCAAACATCATTGCTGGCTCAACAAGATCTACACCTACAGGTTCATTTGCCAGTCCCTTTTCATTTAACATTGATTTTATTTCTTTTGCAGCATTTTTCATTAAACCTGCATCAGGATGCACCGTACCCCTCAAGCCAACCATACCTGCCTTCCAATTTTCTTTTGGAAGCCAAGGTGAAAATAATTGATGATGCTTAGCCGCTGAACCAAAATCCCAAAGCACAGGGTCATGGTCTTGAGCTAATAGAGAATATCTACATATTTTGTCTCTTGACCACTCTCCAATAACTGTGCTTGTGAGATATCGGATGTTGTTGTTATCAAAACATAGGAGTGAACCGGCTTTTGAATTTTTTAGAGCCTCTCTGGCTCTTCCCAGTCTATATTTGTGAAGTCTAGGAAAGTTAATTCTCTCTTCATAATCTACATTTGTTCTTCCATGAGAAGGCACTCTTCTATGCCAATCGTAATTTGGATTTATGTCTTCGGGTTTTATGATTGAAGGTTCGCTCATTTATTGAATTACCATTCCTCCATCAATCATAAGTATTTGTCCTGTCATGTAATCAGACTCATTGGACGCTAAAAATGATGCTGTGCCCACCACGTCTTCAGGATAGGAATACCTCTTCATCAAAATCATATTCTCTGCAATTGAGTCCATTGACTCTCCGGGTTTATCAAATTTTCCAATTGCAACTAGGTCTTTATCAAGTTGCTCCCATAGCTCTGTTCTCACTACACCAGGCCCATACCCATTAACAGTAATGCCATGCTCAACTAAACTTTTTGCACCACCTTTTATTAGAGCAGCTATGGCATGTTTGCTCATTCCATAAACCACAACATCATCAAAAGTTTCTCTGGATAAAATAGAAGCTACATGAATAATTTTATATGGTTCTTTTTGTTTACCTTGTTTAATCATNTGTCGAGCTTGTTCTTGCATNCCNAAAAGAGCACCTCGAACATTTATATCCATAATAAAATCNTAATTTTCCTCAGTTATATCCATGAAGAAAAGTGGTTTGTTTACTCCAGCATTATTTATAGAAACATTTAGACTACCAAAATTTTCAACTGTTGCTTTTACNGCAGCTACGTGATCTTCACGATTTCNCACGTCTACTTTACATGAAATAGCCTCACCTCCAGCTGACCTAATTCTNTCTTCAACCTCTTTACAACCNTCAAGGTTTACATCTGTTAGACAAATTTTGGCTCCTTGGGCAGCAAAGTGCTCACCTACCGCAGCACCCATACCTTGTGCAGCGCCTGTAATAAGGACATTTTTNCCTTTTAGTCTCTCTTTATCCATAAATTNCCTCCGANTATTTATTATATAATATGTATTTAAATTACTGACTTCAAATATATTCAAAATGAATATTATCTACCTAAAGCTGATCTCTTTTTTTCTAGCAAGGATGTTTTTCGTTCATCAATTGTGGCAAGCAGACTTTTCCTAGCTTGCCGCGAGTCAAATACCCTAGACATAGTTTGAAAAACTATAACGATAACCAAAAGCACTGATGTAAATAATTGAACGAAATGAACCTGAAGTGCATAAAATACGAGACCAGTATTCAAAAAATTAACTGTTAAAGCTCCGATAGCAGCTCCTAAAACACCACCCTTTCCTCCTAGTATGCTCACACCTCCGACAAAAGCTGCAACAGTTCCTGCTAAAAGAAGGTATTGCAGTCCTAAGCCTTGAGCTGTTCCTGATTTCAAACCAATTACAGTTCCAGCAAAACCGGCACAAAAACCTGAAAGCGCAAAGGCGATAATCATTGGTCGTCTTAAAGGTATACCTGCAGTAAGTGCTTCTTTTCTTGCTCCACCGATCGCATATATTTCTCTTCCATATTTTGTGTAACGCATAAAAATTCCTACACAAATGAATATGAAGATAACCGTTAGGCTAGCAGGTGAAAAATACATTAAAACTTTAGTAGTAATAAAATCAGGAACTCTAAAATCNGTTAACATAACTGTTTTTTCTTCAGCAATTAGTAAAGCCACACCTCTAAGCAACATAAGNGTACCAACTGTAATCACAATCGCNCTTATTCTTATGAAAGCTATAACAAAACCTTGTGTTGCACCGATTAAAGTTGAAACTGAAAGTCCTATAATCATCGCTAATGGGGCGCCTAAGGGGTCTGTTAATTTTACAACTATCACAGCGCATAGGGCTGCGTTGGACCCAATTGATAAATCAATTTCTCCAGCAATTATACAAATTGTTAATGCTAAACCTACAAGACCCAAGACTGCAAACCTTTCAAGAATAGCGAAACTAATATTGTGGCTAAAGAAAACTTCAATATTAATTGCAAAGAATACGTAAACACAAAATGATAATAAGATTGCAAAAGAGAGATCTACATCTTTTGTAATCTTTTTTATAAAATTTTCCATTATTCCTGAGCCCTACTTCCTTTAGCAAATAAACCAAAAACAATGATACTAAACACGATCATTAAGCCCACACCAACTATTCTAGGTCCACTATTAAATCCTTGTAAAACCATCATATTATCAACCATAGCAATAAAAATTGCTCCC